>Ga0116217_10000054_pt1 | contig 138490 bp, 132 predicted proteins | sample Sb_taG_6_FD_89697 | JGI IMG/M metagenome (GOLD analysis project Ga0116217, IMG submission 89697) | Peat soil microbial communities from Weissenstadt, Germany - Sb_50d_4_PS metaG | ecosystem: Environmental > Terrestrial > Soil > Wetlands > Peat | place: Germany: Weissenstadt | collected...
CGTCCCGTGGCAAGATGGGCTAACTTCGCCCTCCGAGAAGTGTGACCTTGATTCCCAACTCGGGGAGACGGATCAGCCTCCCATAGAGTTTCTGTCGCCAGAATTGTTCGTGGGTCCTCGGCTCCAACGCCCGGGTCGTGAGGAGGGTCAACAGCGCGCGACTCCCGTGCGGGGTCCAGCTCATCCACTTGTGCTTGCATCGCTTGCTCACCTCGCCCATCAATCGCTCCAGAAGATTCGTGTGCCACGGTACCACGATCCCCTCGAGAGCGAGCGTGGCGAAGGTCGTCACCTGATTGCTCACCCGCTCGAGGAAGGCCGCCGTACGCCATCGTCGATCCTCTCGAACGACCGAGCTGAGCTGCCGAAACTCCTCGGTGGTCTGTTGGATTCGATGACGGACCGCCTCGATCTCTCCTCGCGGAAGGTGGAGGTCCAGGCTGTTCCTAAGGTGGGCCAGGGAACGACTCACCTCACGGACTATGGCGCTCTTCTCGGGGCCTCGCTTCAGCCCATCAAGCCAGAGTGCGTAGCCGGTATAGCGGATCACGTGCACGTGGTCCGGTTGCCAGAAACCGCCCTTCGGCGTCATGGTCTCGGCCAGACCTCGCTCCAGATCGCTGGCCACGGTGGGCGGGGCCGGTCGGCCCGCCGGGGTTCGGAACCGAGTCCGCGTCAGACTCTTCTGATGCTCCGCCCAACCCTTCCCCACCGTCAAGCAGCGCAGTCGAGGCCGATTTCCGGGCCGGATGGCGAGGGTGATGTTGACGTCGTGCTGGCCCCCCTTCTGCGCATGGAGTTGAGTGCCGTCGGGCATCACACTCCCGGCGACCAGCTCGCGCTGGTGGAGGGCCTGGTTCAACCGAGTGCCATCCTCGATCACCCGTCGATTGATCGTCCGCGGGCTGGGAACACCCGGCACCAGCTTCCCGAGTTCCTCGCGGGTGTTCCGGTAGGTCATCCTCTCGGTGAACTGCTCGGCCAACGCGATGATGTCCGGTTGGTACAGCCGCTGACCATCGAGACGGACATCGCGCCAGAGGGGAGAGAAGATCTCTCCGCTGGCGATCTCCTGGACGCGACGGACTCGGATCGTCACCTTCCCGAAGCGGGTCCCCAAGGTGCGTCGCTTCCTACCGGCCCGTCGGTGGAGTCCCCCCTTCCGAGGATGATACCAGGGGCCGCAGAGCTCGTTGCAGAGCTCCCGATCTCGATCCTCGAGGAGCGCTACGAGGTCGGCTCTCCCGAGGCCCTCCTCGTAGATCCTCTGGGTCAGCGCCGCCAGGGTTATCGGTTCGGTCCAGTCTACGCTCCACTCAAGTTGGCTCTTGGGCACCGCTCTTCCTCCTGGGATGTTGGCACACCTCCGGAGGAGGGCCGGCTCAAGAGTCAACCCACTTTGTCACAGGACGAATTCCTGGACTCCAGACAGCCGAAGCGATACAGGCGTATTTTTATAGTAGCGTTGAATTACTTGTAACGTAAATCGAAGGGATCGGGGGCCGGCTCTTGGGCCGTCGACCCTTCGGGAAAACCACCATGGCAAAGATCATCGGAATCGACCTCGGAACGAGCAACTCGGCGGCCGCCTTCCTCGAGGGAGGTCGCCCCGCGATCATCCCCAGCGCGGAGGGAACCACCGTCGGCGGCGGCAAGGCGTTCCCGTCCTACGTCGCCTTCACGAAGGACGGACAGCTCATCGTCGGAGAGCCCGCGCGCCGGCAGGCGATCTCCAACCCCGAGGGAACCGTCACCGCCTTCAAGCGGAAGATGGGGACCGACTACCATTACACCCTGCACGGCAAGCAGTACACCCCCCAACAGCTCTCGGCCTTCCTCCTCCAGAAGATCAAGCGCGACGCCGAGGCGTTCCTCGGGGAGAAGATCGAGAAGGCGGTCATCACCGTGCCCGCCTACTTCAACGACAACCAGCGCCAGGCGACCAAGGACGCCGGGGCGATCGCCGGGCTCGACGTCGTGCGGATCATCAACGAACCCACCGCCGCCAGCCTCGCCTACGGTCTCGACAAGGCCGGCAAGAACCAGAAGATCCTCGTCTTCGACCTGGGCGGGGGTACCCTGGACGTCACGATCATGGACTTCGGGGACGGGGTCTTCGAGGTCCTCTCCACGAGCGGCGACACCCAGCTCGGGGGCACCGACATGGACACCTCGATCACCGAGTGGATCGCCGCCGAGTTCCAGAAGGAGTCCGGGGTCGACGTCCGCAAGGACAAGATGGCCGCCCAACGGGTCCGCGATGCGGCCGAGAAGGCGAAGATCGAACTCTCCTCCACCCTCGAGACCCAGATCAACCTCCCCTTCCTCACCGCGACCTCGGACGGACCCAAGCATCTCGCCATCACCCTCTCCCGGGCGAAGCTGGAAGAACTCGTCCGCCCGATCGTCGACCGCTGCAAGGGTCCCGTCGAGCAGGCGATCCGGGACGCGAAGATGGCGAAGGACCAGATCAGCCGCATCGTCCTCGTGGGCGGACCGACGCGGATGCCGATCGTCCAGAAGTTCTTGGAGCAGGCCGTCGGCCGGCCGATCGAACGCGGAGTCGACCCGATGGAATGCGTCGCGCTCGGCGCGGCCGTTCAGGGCGGGGTCCTCGCGGGCGAAGTGAAAGATGTCCTGCTCCTGGACGTCACGCCGCTCTCGCTCGGCGTCGAGACGATGGGTGGAGTGGCGACCAAGTTGATCGAGCGCAACACGACCATCCCGACCCGCAAGAGCCAGATCTTCACCACCGCCGCCGACAACCAGTCGTCGGTCGAGATCAAGGTCTTCCAGGGAGAGCGACCGCTCTCCGCGGACAACGTCGCCCTCGGGAGCTTTCTCCTCACGGGGATCCCGCCGGCCCCCCGGGGCACCCCGCAGGTCGAGGTCGGGTTCGACATCGATGCCAACGGCATCCTGAGCGTCTCCGCCAAGGACCTCGCCACCCAGCGGAAGCAGGGGATCACGATCACCGCGGCGAACAAGCTCTCGAAGGACGAGGTCCAGAAGATGGTACGGCAGGCCGAGGAGTTCGCCTCGACCGACCGGGAGCGGGCCGAGCTCGTCACCGCGAAGAACCAGGCGGAATCGCTCGCCTACGAGGCCGAGCGGGTCCTCGCCGACTCGAAGGACAAGATCGCCGAGGCGGATGCGGCCGATGTGAAGGAGAAGGTCGCGGCGGTGCGGTCTGCGCTCCAGGCGAAGGACGTCACCGCGACGCAGCTCACTTCCCAGACCGACGCGTTGACGAAGGCACTCCACGCCATCGCGCAGAAGCTCTACCAACAGGCGGCGGCCAGCCCGCCCGGTCCGACGTCCGACGCCGGAGGTCCGGGCGAGCCGACTTCGGCCCCGAGCGAGGCGGGACCCTCCTCGGGACCCGTGGACGCCGACTTCAAGGTCGTGGACGAGGACAGCGGGAAGGAGAAGGGCGACTCCTAGGCCGCCCGTCGTCCCGTCAGTGGCCCGGTAGCGGGCGCGGCCACCGTCGTCCCTTGGCGGGGCCGACGTACTCGACCTCCGGCCGGATCATGCGGTTGTCGACCGCCTGTTCCAGGGCATGCGCGGTCCAGCCCGCCGTCCGGGCGACCGCGAAGGTCGGGGTGAACAGTTCGCGCGGGAGTCCCACCGCCTCGAGCACGACGGCGCTGTAGAACTCGACATTCGTGAAGAGCCGCGCTCCGGGCTTCGCCGCCTGGAGGGCGGCGAGGGCGCTCCGTTCGACCGCCTCGGCCAGGCGAAGGCGGTCCGGGTCGGCGACCTCTCGGGCGACCCGGTGCAGGACGAAGGAGCGGGGGTCGTCCGCCTTGTACGCCCGATGGCCGAACCCAAAGAGCACCTCCTTACGCGCGAGGCGCTCGGCGATCCAGGCATCGGCCCGGTCGGGGGACCCGATCTGGTCGAGCATGTCCGAGACCCTGCTCGGCGCTCCCCCGTGCACTGGGCCCTTCAAGGTCGCCAGGCCCGCGGTGGCGGCGCTCGCGAGGTCGGACTGGGTCGAGATCGCGACCCGAAGGGCGAACGTGGACGCGTTCATCCCGTGGTCGGCGAGCAGGACAAGGTAGGACTCGAGGGCACGGACTCGGGTTGGGTCCGGGACCTCGCCCGTGATCATGGCGAGGTAGTTGGCCGCGTGAGAAAGGTCGGCGCGGGGCGGGATCGGGGACCTCCCGTTCGCGCGGCGGACGTGCCGGGCGAGGAGGACCGGGGTCTGAGCAATGAGACGGAACCCCTCCTCCATGCGCGGTGGATACCCGAAGCTCCCGTCGCCGAGGGCGGAAAGGATCGTGCGCAACGCCTCGAGGGGGGGCAGCTGGAGTGCGAGGGCATCGACCACCCGCTCGACGGCGGCCGGAGGTGCGTGGTGGTCGCGGAGTGCAGCCCCCACCTCGGGAGAGGGGTCCCGGGAGGGCGGCTCTCCGAACAGGAGGAGGTGGACCGCGGACTCGTACGGGATCCCCGGCACGAGATCCCGGACGTCAAAGCCCCGGTAGACGAGGTCGCCGGTCTCGCCGCCGACCCAGGAGATCGAGGAGCGATCGACCACGACGTGGTCGAGTCCCTTCGAGATTTCCGGCGTCGCGGACACGTCCCCCTCGAGGCCGGTCCCCCCTTAGCCTCGACGGGCGACTCGAGGGGGAACGCCGGCGGCAAACGCTAAAGAGCGGAGGCACGTCGTGCGACCGATGGTGGATTCCCCAACCAGTCTCGTCGAGCGACTGGTCTCGATGCGGGTCACGTTGTTCCTGAAGGACACCCGCCAGCTCACCGGGAAGTTGCTCGGCGTCGACGAGCACATGAACCTCGTTTTGGACGACGCCGATGAGACGACCTCCGAGCTCAGCCGGCATCTGGGACGGGTCGTCCTGCGCGGTTCCAACGTGGTCACCCTTCACTCGCCCCAGGGCGCGGCCGCGAAGCCGCCCTGAACGTGCCCGCCACGGCCACCCCCCCCGGTCCGGCCCGACCGCGTCCGAAGGGGGAAGCGCTTGCCGTCCTTCGGCTGCTCGCCCATCTGGGCGCGGACCACACCGCCGCCGTCCTTACGTCGCGCGAGGTTGGCGACCGGCTGGGGGTCAGCCAACAGGCGGCGGACCGCTACCTCGTGGCGCTCGAGAAGCGGGGCCTTCTGACCCGATCCCTCGCCCAACGTCGCCAGCGGTTGCTCCTCACGCCCGCCGCCATGGAGCTCCTCCGGGTCGAGTACCATTCCTACCGGCGGATCTTCGAGGGACCCGCCCGCATCACGTTCGACGGCAAGGTGACGAGCGGGCTCGGCGAGGGCCGCTACTACCTCTCCCAACCGGGCTACGTCGTGCAGTTCTCCGAGCGCCTCGGGTACTCCCCCTACCCAGGGACCTTGAACGTCCGGGTCGGCGGGGAGGCACTTCGGAAGGTCGGCGCGGTCGCGCACTGGAAGGGGCTCCGGATCGATGGGTTCACGGCGAGCGGTCGGACCTTCGGGGGGGCGACCTGCTTTTTGGCCCGGATGAACGGCCATCGCTGCCACCTCATCCATCCGGACCGGTCGCACTACAAGGACGTGGTCGAGTTCGTCGCGCCCGATTGCTTGAGGGAGGCGCTCGGCCTCAAGGACGACGATACGGTGACGCTGGACCTCGAGGAGTCGTGACGCCGGAGTCCCTCGCCCGTACGGTCGCGCGCGAGCGGCGGCCCGAACCCGCAGCCCCCGCCGACGCGCGTCGGTACGTGAACCAGTGGGTCGAGCGCGAGGCGATCGGCTCGGAGGAGGTCTCGGCGTTCGTCCTCATCCTTCGCACCCGGGGTTGCTACTGGGCCGACCAGAAGGGCTGTTCGATGTGCGGCTACGCCAAGGACACGCTCGGTCGCTCCGCCACCCCGGAGGAACTCGCGGAGCAGCTCGACCGGGCGCTCGCTCGCTACCGGGGGGAGCCGTACGTCAAGGTGTACACTTCGGGGAGCTTCCTGGATGGCCGCGAGGTCGATCCCGCCAGCCGAGAGGCACTGGTCCAGGCCTTCTCCGGGAAGGCCCGCCGGCTGCTATTTGAGACCCTTCCCGAGTTCGCGACCCCCGAGACCCTCATTCCGCTCCGGGACGCCTTCGCCGGGGAACTGGAGGTCGCCCTCGGCCTCGAGTCGACCGACCCGAACGTCCTCGGCCGGCTCGTGCACAAGAACGCACCGCCCTCGGAGTACCTGGACGCCGGAGACCGGGTCCGGGGCTTAGGGTTGCGGGCGAAGGCCTACCTACTGCTCAAACCACCCTACCTCACCGAACGGGAGGCGGTCCGCGACGTCCTCGCCTCGATCGCGGAAGCTGGTCGCCGGTTCGACGCCCTCTCGGTCAACCCCGTTCACATCCAGAACGGCACCGTCGTCGAGTGGCTCTACCGTCGCGGGCGCTACCGGCCGCCGTGGCTCTGGTCCGTGGTCGAGACCCTGCGCTCCGGCGCGCCCCTTCGGGGCACCGCCCGGCTCGTCTCGTTCCCCACCGCGGGCGGTCTTCCGCGGGGACCCCACAATTGCGGGAAGTGCGACACGCGGGTGCTGGAGGCGATCGAGACCGCCTCCCTGCGCCAGGACTTCACGATCCTCGACTCGCTCGAGTGCGACTGCCGGGTCGGGTGGGAACGGCTGGGGAGGATCGAGCCGCTGGGGGTCGAGGCGTGACGGACCTCGTGCCCCGCCTCCCCCGCGACGCGGTCCCCGCCCTCCACCAGTTCCTCCGGGCCCACGCGGGTCCGCCCGCCGCGCAAGGCGGTGTGATCGGGCTCTCGGGAGGGATCGACAGCGCGGTCACGGCCCGACTGGCCCGGGATGCCCTCGGGCCGGAGCGGGTCCTGGGCGTCCTCCTTCCCGATGGTCCCTACCCGCCCGCGCTGCTGCGGGAGACGACGGAGTTCGCCGACGCGCTCGGGATCGAGCACCGGACCATTCCGCTCGAACCGGTGCTCGGAGCATTCCACGCCCTGCTTCCCGAGGTCGAGGACCGGGTGACCCTCGGGAACGCGACCGCTCGTCTCCGGATGACGCTCCTCTACACGCTGGCCCGCGAACGCGGCCGCGTCGTGCTCGGGACAGGGAACAAGTCCGAGCTCCTGGTCGGGTACTTCACCAAGTTCGGGGACGGCGGCGTCGACCTTCTCCCTCTCGGGGACCTCTACAAGACCCAGGTTCGCGCCCTCGCCGAGGAACTCGACCTCCCGGCGCCCATTCGGGATCGCCCCCCCACCGCGGGGTTCTGGGAAGGCCAGACGGACGAGGCGGAGCTCGGCCTCCCGTACGAACGCCTCGACCGGATCCTCTATGGGCTCGAGCAGCTCAGGACCGAGGAGGAGATCCACGCCCGGACGGGGATCGCCCTCACGGATATCCGGATGGTCGCCGACCGGGTGGCCCGCCATCGGCACAAGCGGCGACCCCCGCCCATCCCGAAGCTGGGCCTCCGAACGGTCGGCCTCGACTGGCGCGACTGAGGGCCAACCTTATCCCCCGAGAATCCTCGGAGGGCTCGCTACCCACGCCCCTTTTCCATGGACCGAGCGACCTATCAGCGCCTTTACGAATCTCTAGTCACCGACGAGGACGTCGACCGCATTTCCCGAGCGGAGCACGTCGACCCCGAGCTCCTGTTCGTCATCCACACCCATCGGGTGACCCGCGACGCGACGCGGCGGTTCTACGTCGTCAAGCGGCAACTCCCCCGGCTCACCTTCCAGTGGAAGAACGGGCGCTCGATGCTCGACATCGCCCGCGAGTGGAAGTTCCCGCCGGTCCTGATGGGCCAGCAGATGCTCGGCGAGCTCGGCATCCCCCGAAAGAAGGTCTGGGGAACGTTCCTCCACCCGGAGACGGCCCCCGACGCCCGGCTCCGCAAGGAGGTCGAGGAGCTCCTTGCCGCCGACCGGATCTACTCCCCCTACGGGATGGAGTTGCAGCGCGAGCGGGGGCGCAAGGGAGAGGAACGCCTCGCGAAATGGCTCGAGCAGCACGGGATCGGCTACCGGACCGAGAAGGACCTTCGGGGGAAGTTCGCGAAGACCCCGGACGCGCTCCTGGACGAGCCGATCACGCACAACGGTCAGAAGCTCACCTGGATCGAATCGAAGGCGAACTTCGGGGACGACGTCGAGCTGCGCAAGAACCTGAAGCGCCAGCTGGGACCCTACACCGAGATCTTCGGCGAGGGCGCGGTCGTCTACTGGTACGGGTACGTGGAAGGGGCCGAGTCCCCCGCCGGCATCCTCCTGTGGGACGGTACGATGATCGAGTCGATCACGCCGGTGGTACCACCGCGCTCCGCGGGATCTCCCGCTGCACACCGCTCGCCAGATCCCGCTCGACGACCGCACCCGGCGCAGCCTCCTTCAGGCCCAAGATCAGGGCCCGACGCGCACGTCGCCGTCCCGCCTCCCTGAGCTGCCGGGACATCGAGCGGCCGAGCAGGTCGCAGTCGGCGCTCTGCCCGGCGCGCCGTAGCTCCTGGACGAGCTCGATCGCGTCCGGCATCCGGACGGGATCGTTCACCACGATGTAGGAGTCCAAGGGGGGTTCCCCCTCCGGCCACCGTCCGGCGCTCTTCAGCAGGATCTCGAGCGTCTGGTCTCCGATCGCGAGACCCGCCGCGGGGGTGGGCGGACCTTCGAAGAGTTCGATGAGGTGGTCGTACCGCCCTCCCCCGAACAACGCCCGACCGTCCCCCGAACGGGCGTAGGCCTCGAAGACGGTCGACGTATAGTAGGCGAGGCCGCGGACGACCGTCGGGTCGTAGACGATCCGGTCGCCGAGGCCGGCTCGGTCAAGGAGGATGAACAGACGCCGGAGACGGGCGAGGCCGGCCTGCGCGGCCTCCCCGACCCCCCGGGTCTCGAGATCCTTGAAGAAGGTCTCGGCCTGCCCCGCGGGGACGCCGGCCCCGGAAGCGGAGAAGAGGCTCGCCACCTCGCGCGCGGCGTCGGGGGAGAGACCCGCCTGGACGACCTCGCCCTCGAACTCGGCGGGAGGGATCTTCCGGAAGCGGTCGACCGCGCGGAAGAAACGACCCATCTCCTGGACCCCGTAGAGCTTCCCGATCCCCTCCGCGATCGCCCGGTCGTTCATTCGGAAGGCGTAGAGGTCCCGGGCCCCCACTTCATCGAGGAACAGGGCCGCGGTGGCCAGGAGGTCCGCCTCGGCCTCGACCCCGGGCACGCCGAGCAGGTCGAGGTTGAACTGGAGGAATTCCCGGGTCCGTCCGGCCTGCGGCTCTTCGTAGCGCCAGATCTTCGAGATCGTGAACCACTTGACGGGCAACGGCTCCGACTTGGCGCGGTCCACAAAGATCCGTGCCAGGGAGGGCGTCGTTTCCGGGACGAGGGCAACGGGACGGTCCCCCTTGTCGCGGAACAGCCACGTCTCCGCGGCGATCCCCTCGCCGCTCTTCGTCTGATACAGCTCGAAGCTCTCGACGCAGGGGCCTTCGAGCTCCGTGTAGCCCGCACGACGGGCGGCCGCCCGCATGCGGCGCCGGATCTCGGACCGGGCCCCGGCCTCGGGGGGAGGATAGTCCCGGAAACCGCGGAGAGGACTGAAGGGCATGGCCGAGGGACCGCGATTCGCCTCTTATTAGCTCCGGCGGAGCGGCTCCCGCTCTCTTCGGCGGGGGGACGGCCCGGAGGAGCGCGCTTCCGCGGTCCATCCTCCGAGGCCAAGCTGTATCAACCCCGCCCCTGCTACACATGGCCGTGCGGAACGGGCTCGTTGCGATCGCGCTGTCGGTGGGAGTGGTCGCACTCCTCCTCCTTTCCGCCCTCGGGACGGCCGGTCCGGGGGCACGTGTCGGGGTTTCGGCGGGGGGGATATCGCCGTCCAAAGGTGCTCGGGGGCCGGGCGGGGCGCCGAGTAGTCCAGAAACTTCCGCCCCCGGGCCGCTCTTGGGGGGGGCCGGCGCCCCGCCCACCGCGACCGCGACGCTCGCGACGAGCGGGGATCGCGTGGGCCGCACGATCGCGACGATCGAACGGGCGGGGGTCCCGCTGCGCTACGCCTACCTTCCCGACCTGAATGCCAACCCCTCGGCGAGGTCCGTCGACGGACACGTCGTTCTCCCGTATACAACGGCCCCGGCCCCGATCGGGCTCGCCGACTTCGGGCTGGTCAACCGGTCCGGATCCCTCGTGCCCCAGGACTTGAGCACCTCGCGTGTGGAGGGAACGTTCGCGCCGACGACGTTCTCGGGCCTCGCGATGGACGTCGGCGCGCCCGACTACTACAGCGTCCAACTGAATGCGGTGCTACAGAACGTGACCTTGTTCGGGAACTCCTCCTACTCGTTCTGGACCCAGAATGTGATCGAGTACTCCACCTTCTCCCACCAGCTCACCCTGATCGACAACATCTGGAACTTCTCGAGCGCCACCGGAGCGCTCTCCGCGAACGCGATCTCCGGCCACGGCTCGAATGGCATCGTCGTCGGGACGACGTACTACTTCGCCGTCGGTCCCGTGATCTCGGTCGGCTACCCCTTCACCGTCTCCCTCTTCCTCAACTCGTTGGTCGAAGGGACCCACGACGTCGTCTTCTTCAACTACTCGATCTCGAACGTGTCGACAACGCGTGCCGGCTCGTACGATTTCGTCGCGTTCAACAACTCGGCCGGCTCCGTGCCGACCCCCGTCTACGTCGCCGACGGGTACTTGGACAACGCGCTCGGGCTCCCCGACGATTTCGAGCTCACGGTCGGAGGACCGGGCGGAGGGAGCAACTTCGATGTCCTGCAATCCGACGCCGCGGAGAACCTCTACTACTGGGACGCGGCCGCGAGCGCGTTCCGGGTCGTCCCTTCCGCGGAGGATGTGGGGGGAGATACCGGCGAGACGGTGGCGGGACTGAGCTCGACCTGGGCCCCCGGAGCCGACGCCGGCCTAGGAGGAACTTCCGGGCCGGCCGGTCACTTGAGCCAGGGCCCGGCCGTCGTGGAGGGCGAATGGAACGTCACGAACTCGACCGAGGGATCCACCACCCTCCATCTCGGACTTTCCCCCCAGAACGGGTTCGTCTTCCTGGCCCCCGGCACGAGCCCCGTCCCCTCGGCCTACCAGTGGTCGCCCCCGACGGGACCCTACCTCGTTCCTTCGGGAACCTATTCACTGACCGCGCTGGCCTCGGCGTTCGACCCCCAGTCCCAGACGGTCTCCGTGTCGGGGCCGGCCACGTGGGTGAACGTGACCCTCGCTCCCGACCCCGGAACCGGCGTCTACACCCCGTTGTGGGCGCTATCCCAGACGGGACTCGCCAACATCTCGTCCAGCTGCTCCGCGACGAACTGCACGCTCCTCAACACGCAATCCGGGACCTTGGGCCAACCCGCCGACCGGAGCCGAGCCTACCCCTGGTTCGGCACGTTCAACGATTACCTCTACCCCGAGTTCCCCGGCGTCCTGCTCTGGAACGTCGCCCATGCCTGGGTCACGTCCCCTCCGAACCTCGAGGTCCAGACCCCGGCCTGGCTCGTCAATGAGACCCGGTTCTTCGGCACCCCGACCATCAACGAACTTCCGATCTTCTTCTACGACGACGCGAGCGTGCGTCTCTCGGGCGGGAGCGCGATCGGCGGCTGGTGGTTCTCGGGCGCCTATTTCGGACCCGGGGCGGCGCAAGCGAGCGTGGTCCTGTGGAACACCACGGGAAGCCTCGTCGCCAACAACACGTTCCTGACGAGCGCCGCGGGGCTCTTCCTCTACGGGGGAACGAACAACACGGTCGTCTCGAACACGTTCCTCAACTACTACCCGCTCGCGCCGAACCCGGGCGCGATCTCGGGCGAAGTGCACGGCACCATGGGAATCTACGACGCCGATTTCGGGAACGGGCGGCAGGTCGGGTTGGGCTGTGACTGCGGCGACTTGGTCTACAACAACGCCGTCGGGACCTACCATACGGCGTACGCGCCCTTGACGGACCCCTACCTGAACGAGGCGCCCCGGATCCCCTTCGATACGCTCTGGAACATCGCGCCCCAGGCGGGATCGAACATCGTGGGCGGCGACGAGCTCGGAGGGAACTACTGGTGGGATTACGGAGCGTCCACGAACCCCTACTGGGTGCTCCCGTACAATTCGAGCGGAGCGATCGCCATCGGAGGGGACGCCCATCCCCTCCTGACCTCGCCGATCTGGACCGTCACCTTCCAGGAGCAGGGACTGCCCTTCGGGACGCCCTGGGTGGTCGGAGTTTATACCTCCACCGGCACGGCCATCAACGAATCGACCGGAACGAGCCTCACGGAAGAGTGGCCGTCGGGGTACTACTACCTGACCGCGACCTCGATCGGCAACCAGTTCGGGCTCGCGAACAGCGAGGTGCTCAACGTCGAGGGCTACAACTTCACCGACGTCCTTCAGTTCTACCCCCTCTTCTTCCTCACGTTCAAGGCCGTCAACCTCCCCAACGCCGGGTTCTGGGTCGTCACGTTCACGAACGCGACCATCGGAAGCTGGATCGATCTCGGGAACGTGCCCGAGTTCCCGCCCCAGTCGCTCGCGCTCGCGTACTACAACTTCACCGTGACCCCGCCCGCCGGCTACTCGGCATCGCCCGACGGGGGCACGGTGTTCATGGGCCATAATCAAACGATCACGATCCAGATGTCCGAACTGGGGGTAGGGGGTCGGTTGACCGGCTCCGTGAGCCCGCACCAGGGGGCGGCGATGTGGGTCGACGACCAATCCGTCTCCCTGGACGCGAGCGGCGGTTTCTCCCTCGCGCTCGCGGCCGGACTCCACTCCGTTGAGGCCACGGCCCCCGGTTACGTAGCCTACTTCAACAACGTCACCATCAACGGAGGTGGGACGACCCCCCTCACGATCCTCCTGACACCGGCCGCGAACGGAACGGTAGGTACCCCTGCGCCCTCGTACGCCTACCTCGTGTGGGTCGTGCTCGGCGTAGGGTTCCTCGCCATCGGACTGGCGGCGACGACGCTGGTGTTCTACTCGCGAAGCGTCCGGCCTCCGCCCCCGTGAACCCCGGCGGGGTCAGAGCGAAGGAGACGGTCGGAGAGCTCCGACCATATCGGCGGAGGGATCCGGCACCTCGCCCGCGGGAGCGTGCTGTTCGACGAACGAACGGACGCGTCGGTAGGCCACGATCGTCCCGACGAAGTTGCGCTGGCGCAGCTCCGTGAGCACCGAGCGGATCTCCCCGACGGCCGGCTCGATGTCCGCGCCACCCGACCGGATCTCGATCAAGCGGTCCCGGAGCTTGTGGAGGTCGTCGAGCAATCGGGGCTCGAGCACGGCCCACAGAGCGACCGCTCCGCGGGCGAGCAGCCGCTCGCCGTCGGTGCGACGACCGATCCGGACGAGGCGACGGCCCTCCTCGAAGGGGCCGAGCGCGGGCGCCGGGTCGCCGCCGAGCTCGCGTACCGTCGACGCGAGCAACTCCCCCTCCGTGACCAGGATGCGGCCGACCGCCCACTCCTCCTCGGAGCGTTGGAGCTCGTCGCGGACATGGGCGAGCCGCCGCTGCGCGCCCGGGAGGTCGGCGATGGCGATCGCCTGACGGATCGCTTCGAGCTCGACGTCCGGGCTCGGGGTCGGGGCTAGCGCGGCGAGCTCATTGCGTCGCGCGAGGGCGGCCTCGAACTCCTCGGCGATCACGCTGATCAGGTGGACGAACATCTCTCGGGCGACGGATTCGACCGAATTCCAGTCCCCCACCAGGTGGGCGGCCGAGTTGCGTTGCTCGAAGTCGGTGAAATCGAGCCCGAACCGACGGCCGAGCTGGAAGTACTCTTCGATGCGCCGGTCGAGCTCCTTCTCGGAGGACCCCGCGGGGAGCTGAGGGTACTCGCCGAGCGTCTCGATCCGCGCGACCGGCACCGGTTCCTCGACCTCGGGGACGGTCTCGGGCCCGGGCATCGCGGGAAACCGCGAGGATCGGCTGAGGACGGCATCGGTTCGAGCGGCCGTGGGGACCGCCGGCGTCGACAGGTCGACGGTCGCCAGGATCTCGCCGATCGTCCGGACCGAGGCAGGGTCGGTCGTGGTCAGCGGACCCGCCGCCTCCCGCACGACCTCGAACAGGCTGCCGGAGAGCCGGCACTTCGGGCACGACGGGGCGTCGTCGGGGAGCTCGGTGCCGCAGGCGGGGCAGTGCATCGCCACCATGCCGCGTTATCCCCCTCCGTTCCGGGTCCCCTCGCAGGGGGAGCAAAACTCGGAAACGGGAGACCCGGTCCCGACGGTGTCCGACTCGCGCCCTACCGCCGGCATGCCTAGGTGTAACAGCGAGGCAGCCCCTCAAAAGGGTTAGTGCAGGGCCCCCCAGCTAGGTTTCGGGTCCCCGGGGCGCCAGGTGGCGTCGGGCGGACGCAGTCGGATGGTACGTCCCCAGGGGACGGGGAGGGGTGCGGGGGAGCCGAGCCGCGGCTTCGGGCGGCCAGCGCCGGTGGCACCCCGGGCACTGGAATCCGCGGAGCCGGCCCAAGGAGCGAGACCCCCGCTCACAGGTCGGGCACCTCGGGGGGATCGGGTCGCCCGAGACGGGATGCCATCGAAGTACCTCGATCCCCTCGACCCGAAGTCCCGGCGCTCTCCCCTGGCTCCCCCATACGGAGACGAGGTCCCCGGGACGGAGCTCCCGGGCGAGTCGGGGGAGGGTCTTCGTCGGTTCGAATGCGACGCACGGCAGCGTATCTCCTCGCGGCCCGGCCACATGAAAACGAACGTGACCGCCCCGCAGGGTCTCCGGCACCCCGGCGACCTGGCCCCGGATCGACCCGGACAGGTACTCGGCCCAGGCACCGGGCGCCCGAGCGGTCAGATGGTCGCCGGACCCCTGGTTCGTCCGGAACAGCACCCAGCGCTCGACCGGTTCGGAACGGATCGAGGTGCGTGCATCCAAGGGGGCTGAGCTGGCCGTTCCCCTTAGGCCGAAGAGGATGGGGCACGGAGTGTGCGGAGCCACGAGCAGTCGGCGCGTGGCGGAATCGTAGCAGAGGAAGAGCTGCGGATGGGTGGCCTGTGCCTCTCGGACCGACTCCGCCTCGACGTGACGGGGCTGCCCGTACCGGGAGGGCTCCCGGTAGGCGATCATCTCCCAGGTCGCGCGTCGGCCGGGCCACGCGATGGATGCGGCGGCGCCCACCAGCCCCTGGTCCGTTCCCTGCGTACGAAACCAGGCCCCGGTCCGCACGAGTTCCCGTCGCACTTCGGCGACCGGGACCACCTCTCGGACCGCCCTCCAGTACATCGTCGCGGCCAGCGGCCGCGGGGTCGCGACCATCGCGGGGTCCGTACCCTTCTCGCCCGCGTGGGAGGCGTTCCGGACGACCCCCCAGGCGCGTTCGAGGAACTCCTCCCGACGGGCCGGCGGGAGGGGTCGTCCTCGGGGAAAGGAGCGGATCGGTCGGCCCCCGACCTCGCCGAGGGGGCGCGGCCGACCTTCGCCCCGTCCGAATCGCGCCGAGAGGGCGGCATTGCCGCGGGTCCTCCACGGGATGTTGGGGTTGAGGCGGACGAGGCGCGGCTCCCCGATCAGGTCGACCTCGTGGTCGCGGGCGAGAGCGAGCAACTCGGTGAGGACGAACGTCGTGCAACCCCCGCGGGGGGAGTCCGTGTCGTCGATCCCGACCCAGAGCGTCATCGCAAGCGCGGACGGCCCGTCCGCCCGATCAGGAGAGGGCGGCGAGGAGCTTCTGGTAGGCCGCTCGGTTCGGCTCGAGCGAGATGTCGGACCGGGCGGGCCCGGCGGCGCCGTTGAGCAGCTTCGTTTCGAGGCCCTCGACCGTGGTCTCCTTCGGGCGGTGCATCACGCCGATCGGAATGCGGCCCGCTTCCATCGTCTCCAGGCAGATGCGGAACATCGCCTTGCGGTCCGACGGGTCGTACCCCTCGACCTTCGAGACGTCCAGGACCTTCTCCCGCCAGAGCTTGTACGTGTCGTTGTACGTGACGCACGGCGAAAGGTCCTCGATGAACGCGTAGCCGCGGCCCTCGCGGGTGAACCGAAGCGCCTCGGTGAGCACCTGGATCATCGTCTTGGGGTCCCCCGAAAAGGTCCGTGCGATCAGGTTCGGGGCCGGGATCGAGAGCGCCGTGAGGATCGCATCGAACGGCCGCTCGATGTTCCCCTCGAACCCGATCTGGCTCGTGGGAGACGGCTGACCCTTGGTGAGACCGTAGGTCTCGTTGTTCATCGCGATGTAGACGATCGAGACGTTCTTCTTGAACGAGTGGATGAAATGCCCCATTCCGATGGCGTAGCCGTCGCCGTCCCCGCCGGCGGCCACGACCGTGAGCGCCGGGTTGGCGAGCTTCACGCCGACCGCCTGGGCGAGCAGGCGTCCGTGCAGGGCATGGATCCCGTTGATCTCGAGGAAGTTGTAGATCGACCCGGAGCAACCGATCCCGCCGACGAGCACGAGGTCGTGCGGCGGGATCTTGATCTCGAGGGCGGCCTTCTTGACCGCGGCGAGGACGCCGAAGTCGCCGCACCCGGGGCACCAGATCGGCGGGACCGGCTTGGCGGACTCGACCATCTTACGCTACCTCCGGGATCTCGGCGATGATCTGCGGCGCACGGAAGTTCGAGCCGTCGTACTTGGTGATCGATCTAATTTTGGCGTGGTGCCACGGCACGGTCTCGCGGATCAAGCGCGCGAACTGCCCGGTGTAGTTGTGCTCGACCACGTAGGCCACGTCGACCGACTTTAGGAACGGGTCGAGCTCGTGGGCCGGAACGGGGTAGAGGGTTCGGGGTTGGAAGAAGCGGGTCGCCGTGCCCCGTGCGGCGAGGATCGCCTGCGCCTCCCGGATCGGCCCGAAGGTGCTGCCGTAGCCGATGAGACCGACCTTCGCCTCCGGTGGCCCGAACAGGTGCCCGGCGGGGAGCTCATCGCGGGCCCGGACCATCTTCTCCATTCGCTTCTTCATCATCCGCACCCGGTTCACCGGGTTGACAGAGACGTGGCCCCACTCGTCGTGCTCGTTGCCCGTGATCTCCGCCCAAACACCGGGGGTCCCGGGGGGCGCGTAGGCGCTCCGGCCGGTCTCCGAGAACGCGTAGGCCTTGTACTGGGTGAGCGCGGCGACCTGCTCACCCGAAAGACGCGCGCCGCGGTCGACGGAGGCCTTGGTAAGATCGAACCGGCGGCTCGTGGTGTTGTTCTGACACAGCGCCTGATCGAGCAACAGAAGGACAGGGAGGCGCCACCGTTCTGCGAGATTCAGCGCCTCGATCGTGATGTCGAAACAGTCCTCGGGCGTGCCGGGGGCCAGGATGAAGCGGGGATACTCGCCGTGGCCGAGGTTCGCGAGGTGGGAGAGGTCCGACTGTTCGTGTCGGGTGGGTTGGCCCGTGGAGGGTCCGACGCGGGCGCAGTCGGCGACGACGATCGGGATCTCGGCCGCGCCCGCGTGACCGATCCCTTCCGTCATGAGCGATAAGCCGGGTCCGCTCGTGGAGGTCATCACCCGGGCGCCCGCGTAGGCCGCCCCGATGATCATGTTCACCGCGGCGAGTTCGTCCTCGGCCTGCCGAACGACCCCGTGGAGGGGGGGGAGGTACTGTTGCAGGTACTCCATGATCTCGGTCGCGGGAGTGATCGGGTACCCGGCAAAGAAGCGTCCACCGCCGACCACGAAACCGAGGGCCACCGCCTGGTTGCCGGTCGTCATGATGAAGTCGTGGGCGTCCCCGTCCGCGATGCGGTACCGGTCGGCGAGACCCGGGACCTCGGAGGCGGCCTTGCGACCGATCTCGAGGGCCTTCAGGTTCTTCTCGAGCGCTTCGCCCCCCCGCCGCTTGAAGCGCTCCTCGATGACGGCGCGGGTCCCGACCGGGTCGAAGCCGAAGACGACGCTGAGGGCACCGTAGGCCGCGGTGTTCTTGAAGATCGGTTGGCCGAGAGCGCCCCCGACCAGGGTCGCGAACGGGAAGCCGGTGGCGTTCGGAACCTCCGACTTGAACGACGTGGAGTCGTAGAGGATGTAGCCGTGGGGGGCGAGTTCCGAGCGGCCGATCTCGACCGCCTGCTCGTCAAAGGCGACGAGGACGTCGACGTCCGGCTTGACCGCGGCGATCGGGTCGCGGGACCCGCGGACCGAAGCGTCGGCATGACCCCCCCGGATTCGAGAGAGTACGTTGCGGGAAGTGTACACGTACAGCCCCCGCTTCCGGAAGTACCGTCCCAACAGGTCCGACACCGTCAGGGTACCATCGCCTCCCTGCCCTCCGATCATGACACACACGTCGGTCAGAGACGGAGCGCGGCGATTCGCGCCCGGTTCGGAATCAGCCGGAATCGGGGCGGGTTTGGCTGCGGGAGTGGTCATGGAGTACCCAAACTGCCGTCGGATTTGACGTGCAGTCCATTCGAGGACGGTACCGTATTTAAGTAAATGCGAACCGAGCGACCATCTGACATCCTTCTCGGCGACCGGAGCGCTCCGATTTCGCGACAAAGGTTAATTCAGGTCGGCGGGTGGAAGAATCGATGGCGGAGCCGGCCCTCGTCGAGAACTACCACACCGCCACCGCTCCGCTGCGTACCCTGCCCGAGTCCCTCGTCCTGTGGGACGAGACCCTGCGGGACGGGGAACAGATGCCCGGCGTGCACTTTTCACCGGAAGAGAAGCTCCAGATCGCCGAGCTCCTGTCCGAGATCGGGGTCCCCATCCTCAATGCCGGGATCCCCGTCGTGTCCGAGAAGGAGGCGCGGGCGGTGCACTTGCTCGCCCACGCCGGACTGAAGGCGAAGGTGTTGGCCGCCGCCCGGACGGTTCCGGGGGACGTCGACGCCGTGATCCGGAGCGGAGCGACCCACATCGCCATCTTCGTGGCGGCGAGCCACGTCCACCTGCGGTACAAGCTCAAGATGTCCCAGGAAGAGGTCGTCGCCGCGAGCCGGGCCACCGTCCGGCAGGCGAAGGCGGCCGGGCTCCATGTGGCCTTCGTGACGGAGGACACCGTTCGGTCCCCGTTCGACTTCGTGGAACGACTCTACCGCGCCGTTCAGGAAGAGGGGGCGGACCGGCTGGTCGTCTCCGACACGGTGGGAATCATGACCCCGCTCACGTTCCGGTGGTACCTCTCCGAGTTCCAGTGGCGGGTGAAGCCGAAGGACCTCTCGGTCCACTGCCACAACGATTTCGGGCTCGCCACCGCGAACACGCTCACCGCGCTCGAGTGCGGAGCCCGATCCCCGCATGTCTGCGTGAACGGGCTCGGGGAGCGCGCGGGGAACGCCTCGCTCGAGGAGGTCGTCATGTGCCTGGAATCGCTCTACGGGGTCCGGACCGGCATCCAGACCGAACGACTCTACGAGCTCTCCTCCCTCGTCGAGGAACTTTCGGGCGTCCCGATCGCCGCCAACAAGGCGCTGGTCGGGTACAACGCCTTCTCCCATGAGGCCGGCATCCACACCCACGGCATCCTCGCCCACACGCTCACGTACGAACCGCTCCAGCCCGATGTCGTCGGTCGGGAGCGGCAGATGATCCTCGGCAAGCACACCGGCAAGGCGGCCTTGATCGAGAAGCTCAAGGAGCGCGGGATCACGGCCTCCGACCCGCTCCTGATCGAGCTCCTGCAGCGCGTGAAGACCGAGACGGAGGGGCGGTCGAAGGAGGAGCTCCGTACCTTCCTCGAGGAGTACCGTCGGCTCTTTTACCGGCCGGGGCTCTCGGATGCGGACTTCTGGACGATCGTGGAAGCGATGGGCATCAAGCCGGTGAGCGTATGAACCCGTCCCACGGCCACGGCCAGACCCTCGCCGAAAAGATCCTCGGCCGGGCCGGCGGCCTCGACCGCGTCGTTCCCGGGCAGATCGTCGAGGGCAAGGTCGACCTCGCGATGATGCACGAGCAGGGCGCCCAGACCGTCGGACCGTTCCACCAGATGGGCGCGGAGAAGGTCTGGGATCCCGAACGGGTCGTGATCGCGATCGACCACTGGGTGCCCGCCTCCACGGAGGGGGCAGCGATCCTCCACCGGATCCTCCGGAAGTTCGCGGCGGAGACCCACCTGCCGCATTTCTACGACGTGGGGAATCACGGCATCTGTCACCAGATCCTCGCCGAGAACGGATGGGTCGTTCCCGGCGATCTTGCGGTCGGAACCGATTCGCACACCAACATGCTCGGCGCGATGGGTGCCGTCGCGGCGGGAATCGGGCCCACCGAGATGGCCGCCGTGCTGGCCCTGGGCGAGCTCTGGCTGAAGGTTCCGCCGACCCTGCAGGTCCGCGTCCGGGGCCGCTTCGGCCGGGGCGTGACCGCGAAGGACCTCGTCCTTCGCATCCTCGGCGAGATCAAGACCACAGGGGCGACGTACAAGGCCGTCGAATTCTCGGGCCCGACGATCGAGCGCCTGTCGATGCCCGAGCGGTTCACGATCTGCAACATGACGACCGAGATGGGGGCGAAGACGGGAATGGTCGCACCCGACCAGACGACCTTCGACTATCTGGCTCCGATCGCGAAGCACGCGATGCATCCGCTCCGACCCGACTCCGACGCGCACTACGAGCGGACCCTCGATATCGATGTCGAGGGCATGCCGCCGATGGTCGCATGCCCGTACTCTCCCGACAACGTTCGCCCTCTCCCCGATGTGGTGAAGGAGCACGTCAAGGTCGACCAGGTCTTCCTCGGTTCCTGCACCAACGCCCGGATCGAGGACCTCCGCGAGGGCGCGGCCATGATGAAGGGGCACAAGGTCGCGAGCGGGGTTCGGTTCATCGTGTCCCCCGCGTCGACCAAGATCTACCAACAGTGTCTGGAGGAGGGGATCATCGAGACCTTCACCACGGCCGGAGCCGTCTTCACCAACTCGAGCTGCTCGGCGTGCTTCGGGGGGAACATGGGGATCCTCGCCCCGGACGAAGTGTGCGCCTCGTCCTCCAACCGGAACTTTCCCGGACGGATGGGAGCGAAAGAAGCCCGGATCTATCTCCTCTCCCCTACCGCCACGGTCGCCGCGGCGATCCGCGGCGAGCTCGCGGACCCTCGGGACCTGATGTAGGGGACCCCATGAAGGACGTCATCGAAGGGCGGGTCTGGGTGCTCGGGGCGGATGTCGACACCGACCAGATCATCTCGGGCAAGTACCTCACCATTATCGACCCGAACGAGCTGAAGAAGCACGTCTTCGAGATCGCGCTCCCCGAGTTTGCGGCCGAGGCCCACGCCGGCGACATCATCGTCGCGGACGAGAACTTCGCGTGCGGCTCCAGCCGGGAGCACGCCCCTCAGGCGATGCGGGCGATCGGCGTCGGCGCCGTCGTCGCCGACTCGTTCGCCCGGATCTTCTACCGGAACTCGATCAACCTCGGCATCCCGACGGTCGAGGTCCGCGGCGTGCGGAAGATCTTCGAGAAGGGGGACACGGCTCGGATCGAGATGAGCGCCGGCCGGGTGACGAACCTGAGGACCGGGGCCTTCGTGACGTTCCCGCCCCTTCCTCCCCACCTCCTCCACCTCCTGGAGGTGGGCGGATTGGTCGAGAAGGTCCGGGTCGAGCTCGAACGCCGTCGGACGGCCGTCGGGACGCCTCCATGAAAGAGGCGGGGTACGAGATCGCGGTCTTCCCGGGAGACGGGACCGGCCCCGAAGTGGTCCGCGAGGGGCTCAAGGTGCTCGCGGCGCTCGCCGAAGGCGGGCCAGCCCCGTGGCACGCCACCCCGTATCCGGGGGGCGGGCAGTACTACCTCCAGTCCGGGCGGGAGTGGGAGCCGGAGGGAGCGGCCGCGGCGCAGCGAGCCGACGCGATCCTTCTCGGCGCGGTGGGGTGGCCCGGCGCGACGTTGCCCAACGGGGACATCGCTGGGCGTGCCCTCGTCCTGGGGCTTCGCGAAGGTCTCGACCTCTACGCCAACGTTCGTCCGTGCCGCCTCTATCCGGGCGTCAAGCACCGGATCAGCGGCGCCTTCCGGGAGGTCTGGTCTCCCCAGCATGTCGACATGGTCATCGTCCGGGAGAACACGGAGGGGCTCTACACACCGGCTCGCGGCCGCCTCCGTCGGGGAGGCGACACCGAGGTCGTGATCGATACCCGCGTCATCACCCGCAAGGGAGCCGAGCGGGTGATCCGATACGCCTTCGAGCTCGCCCGCCACCGTAACCGAGGGGCCCCGGAGGACGGGGTCAAGCGCGTGACCTGCGTGGACAAGGCGAACGTCCTCGAAGGATGCCGATTCTTCCGCGAGGTCTTCGAGCAGGTCGGAAAGGAGTACGCGGAGATCGACCGGGAGTTCGCGTACGTCGATGCCTTCACCCAGTGGCTGGTCCGGAACCCCGAGCATTACAACGTCGCCGTGGCGACGAACATGATGGGCGACATCATCACCGATCTCGCCGCGGTCCTCCAGGGAGGGATGGGCTTCGCGGCGGGCGGGAACGTCGGCACCGATCACGCGATGTTCGAGCCGGTCCACGGGTCGGCGCCCAAGTATGCGGGGAAGAACCAGGTAAATCCGTTCGCGACCTTCTTCGCGGTCGAGCAGATGCTCCGCTGGCTCGCGACCCGCCATTCCGATGCTCGACTGGGACGCCAGGCCGACCGGTTGGAGCAGGCGCTGGCCGGCGTCCTCGCCCACGGGGGAGCCGGTACGTACGACCAGGGGGGAACTGCGACCACGAGCGAAGCGGGCGACCGGGTCGCCGCCGCGGTCCGGGGGATCCCGGCATGAACGTCCGCCCTGTCGCCCTGGTGGGAGGAGCGACGACGCCCTTTGGGGTGCGGGCCGCCACCTGGCCCGAGCTCGCCCAGGAGGTCGGGGCGGCCCTGTTCCGGGCGGTGCCCGCGCTTCGTTCGGAGGACGTCGATTCCCTGTTCGTGGGCGCAGCCGAGCCCGAACGGTTCGCCTTCCAATCGCACGTTGCCCCGCTCGCCGCGGAGCAGATGGGGCTACGACCGACCCGGATCCTCCAGCGGACCGAGCTCGCCTGCGCGTCGGGACAGTCGGCCATCCGTTCCGCCTACGCGGCGATCGCCGCCGGGTTGTCGGACATCGCGGTCGCGGTCGGGGTGGAGAAGATGAACCTCCCGTCCATGGCCGAGGCGAACACGGCGATGGCCTGCGTCATGGACCGACCCTGGGACGGGCCCCACGGCGCGACAGCGCCCCCGTTCTTCGCGATGGTCGCGCAGCGCCACCAGCTCGAGTACGGTACGACCGAGGACCAGATGGCCGCGGTCAGCGAGAAGAACCATCGGTTCGCGAACTCGAACCCGACCGCTCAGTTCCACGCGAAGACCTTCTCGCGGGAGAAGCTCCGTCGGCTGCCCATCGTGGCCCCCCCGCTCCGTCTCGGGGACTGCTCGTCGATGACCGACGGCGCGGCCGCGGTCGTGCTGGTCGCCGAGGAGTTCTCGAAGCGCTACACCGACACGCCCGCCTGGATCCGTGGGACCGGTCAGTATTCGAACTTCCACAACCTCGCCAACGCAGGGTCGCTGACCGACTGGGTCGGGCTCCGCCACGCCGCCCGAGAGGCGTTCGGTCGCGCGAAGATCACCCCCGACGACATCGACTTCGCCGAGGTGCACGACTGCTTCACGATCTCGGAGATCATCGAGTACGAGATGTTCGGCTGGTGCCCCCGGGGCAAGGGAGGCGAGTTCGCCGCCGACGGCCAGGGCGACGTCGGGGGAAAGTTGGTGGTCAACCCGCGCGGCGGCCTGCTCGGGTGCGGCCATCCGCTCGGCGCGACCGGGGTCGCGCAGGCCGTCGAGGTCGCGCAGCAGTTCAGTCACACGGTGCCGGCCGCCCGGGCGGTGCCGGACCCGGAATGGGCCCTCGTCCACAACCTCTCCGGCAGCGCCAACGTCCATTCCATCATGATCTACCAGGGAGGCGCGGCGTGAGCGCGGGAACACGACCGCGGCGGATCTCCACCGCTCCGACCGCGCCCGGGTCGGAACCGACCCCCGCTCCACCGACTCCGGAACCGGCCCCGGTCCGGCCCCGTGAGAAGCGACCGTTCCTCCTCGATTTCTTCCCGCTCGAGACCGCCGACCAGACCCGCCTTTCCCCCTTCTTCGATCATCTCCGCGCGGGGAAGCTCACGACCACGCGGTGCCGGAAGGACCACAGCGTCCACTGGCCGCCGCGGACGGCCTGTCCCCAGTGCCATGCCGAGGAGCTCGACTGGGTCGACCTTCCCGACACCGGAACCATCTACGCCTTCAGCGCGGTCCTCGGCGGGGCCCCGCTCGGAATGGAGGACGAAGTGCCGTTCGCGGTCGGACTCGTCGACCTGGAGGGGGGGTCCCTCCGGCTGTTCGGTCGGATCGAGGGCCGACCCTGGACCGAGCTCCGAATCGGGCAGGCGGTCCGGGTCGAACCGTATGACGTGGGCGACGGCCGGTTCTTCTACCGGTTCCGGGTCGTCGAGTAAGGGTCCGCACGCCGTCCGGCCCTTCTGTTTTGGGACCGCGCTCCCTTCTCGGAGTAGCCTATTTATACACCCCCCAAGTCTCGCGCCCGCCGGTTCGAGGAGAGCCGGGCTTAGATGGAGTCGACTTCAGGGTGGTGGCACCGCAACGCCTGGACGCTCGCCGTCCTCCTCGCCGCGTTCGGCGCGGCGATCGCGGTCCGGACGATCTGGACCTACCCGATCGTCTCCCATTGGGGGGCGCTCTACACCTACGCGGGCGGCTCGGACTCGTACTACCACTCGCGCGTGATGCAGTACATCATCCTCACGCACACGAACCTCGTCCGCGACCCCTTGCTCAAGTTCCCGTTCGGGAGCATCAACCCTAGGGAGCCGCTCTTCGACTGGATGAACGCGGTGCTCGGGATCGTCTTCGCCCCGTTCTTCGGCGGGAACGCCGTCAACGCGGCCGCCTGGTTCTTGGACTTCCAGGGCCCGCTCTGGGCGGGACTGAGCGTGTTCCCGGTCTACCTGATCGGCAAGGAGGTCGGCTCTCGGCGGACGGGCCTCATCGCCGCGATGATCTTCCCCTTCATCCCGGCGAGCATCGATTCCTCGATCTTCGGTTACGCGAACTACCTTTCGTTCTACACCTTCATCATCCTCGTCGTCGTCTACTCGTGGATCCGGACGGTCAAGGCGACCGGCACCCACCGCTACGTGGGGAGCTACCGGCACCCCCGACAGATCCTCCAGGGCATCCGGAACTTCGTCCTGTACGAACGGACCTCCGTCAAATGGTCGGTGTTTACCGGGGTCGGCCTCGGCACCCTGGCGCTCGCCTGGCAAGGGTACACGTACGCCGTGGTCATCATCGCGTTCTCCGTCCTCATCCTCCTCATCGCCGAACGAATCCGACGGGTCGATTCGTTCGGACTCTACGTTTCGGCATGGATCGTCGGGATCGTCGCCTTCCCGATGGCCGCCCCCTACTACATCGTCCAGGCGCAGTTCAACGTCTGGTTCGACCTGCCGCTGCTCCTGTACTTCGGGACGCTGCTCCTCCTCCTGCCGTTCCTGCTGATGCGCGACACGCCGTGGGTGGTCTCGATCCCCAGCCTCGTAGGGCTCGTCGTGCTCGCCGCGGTGGGCCTCGCGATCGTCAGCCCGGGCTACTTCACGACCATCGTGACCGGGCAGGGGTACTTCGTCAAGAACCTGATCTACTCGACCGTCGCCGAGGCGCAGGCCCCGTCGATCGACGAGCTCGTGATCAGTTACGGGGTCATCACGTTCTTCGTCGCGTTCGTAGGGATCGCCCTCTTCGCCTACCAGCTGGGCCGGGGCCACTTCCCCCGTGCGATCGTCGTCTTCCTGGTGTTCGCGGTCCTCTCGGTCTATCTTCCGATCTCCGCCGCCAAGTTCTTCCTCTTGGGTTCGCCCGCCTTTGCGCTCCTCCCGGCCGAAGCGCTACGACGGGCTCTGGACGTCGCGGGCTTCCCCGAGCTTCGGCGGACCGTCGCCTCCCTCTCCGACACCCGGAGCAAGTTCGGGGCGTTCCGACGGGCGTTCAAGGTTCGCCACGTCCTGATCATGGCCCTCGTCGTCGGGCTGATTCTCCCGAACATCTGGATCTCGATCGACGCGGGCATTCCGGGGAATGACAAGAGTCAGCTCTCCGCCCAGGTCGGGGCGTCCCTCCCCGCGTGGCTCCAGCCCACGTCCGGCCCCCCGTCGTCGGTGTATTTCGGGGCGGCCGGGACGAGCCTCGACACCCCGGACCAATACGATAGCGCAGGGTACAACTGGCTCGCGACCCAGGATACGGCCCTCCCAGCTCCCAATCGACCCGCCTTCGTGAGCTGGTGGGACTACGGCTTCCAGGCCATCGATCAGGGACAGCACCCGAGCGTCGCCGATAACTTCCAGAACGGAATCGACCCGGCCGGCCAGTTCCTGCTCTCCCAGAACGAATCGCTCGCCATCGGCGTGCTGGCGACCACCCTCCTGCAGGCCGAGCAGACGAAGAGCCTCTACCTCCCGCCGGCGCTCAACGCGATCCTCGCGGGGGACGGAATCAACGTCGCCCAACTCCACACCCTGCTCGTCAACAAGAGCGCGGACCTTCCGCTGGTCGAGAATCACCCCGAGAAGTACCTCCCCGTCAACCCGAGCACGCTCACGGCGGACAACGCGATGTACCTGGCCGTGTCGTACTTCCTCGCCGACTCCCTGCCCTTGAGCGGGGTCTCGCACCTCTACGACCAGATCCAGTCCTACACGGGGTGGACCATCCGCTACGCGATGTCGGACAGCCGCCTCATCCCGTTCTCCGGCCAGGACACCGGCATCTTCTACGCGCCGGCAGACCTCACGGGCCGGGTCATTGACGCGGCCGGTCTTCCGGGCTCGTTCTTCAACGTGACCGTCCTCGGCTCGGACGGCAACAGCTACCCGCTCGGCCAGGTCCCCGCCTCGGTGCAGCCGGTCAACTACACGATCAACTACTTCACGCCGTTCTACAGCTCGTTCATCTACCACACGTACTTCGGCTACAACGGCACGGAGATCGGACAGGGCGGCGGCATCCCGGGCCTCTCCTCCAACCTCGCGTCGTCCCAGGTCGAGCCCGGCTGGATGCTCCAGCACTTCGAGGTCGTCTACCGGACCGCCTACTACTGCCCGACCAAGTCGAACGACCAGAACGACTCGCACTGCCTGGCCGAGAACCTCCCGACGGCGCAGGCGAACGCGAAGTCCACCAACGGCTCGGTCGCGAACCTCTCCGCGATCCGGTACTTCCAGGGCGGCGAGTCGATGCTGGAGTACTACCCCGGCCAGACCCTCCTGGGGGACGTCACGCTCCCCGACGGGACCCCGATATCGGGCGTGCGGGCGACCGTGCTCGACCAGTGGGGGATCCCGCACCAGACCACCTTCACCGCAAGGGACGGGTCCTTCTCCTTGGTCCTCCCGCCCGGCAACGACACGGTGAACATCACGACGGGCACGTTCCAGGGGCTCTCCCAACAGGGGAATATCCTGCTCCGCTCGATCCGGATCTACGTACCGGAGGCGACCGGCCTGAACCTCCAGGCGCCCAGCCTCGTCCGTGCGGTCACGATCGGCCAGTCGACCGTGAGCGGGGTGGTCTACTGGAACCTCGCGAACAACTCGACCTTCCTACCGGCCCGGGACCCGGTCATCCCCGGCGCCCAGGTCCTGCTCTGGGGACCGGACGGCCTAGCGACGCTCACGACGACCACCGACCTCGGGGGAACGTTCAACCTCCCCAACGTCGCGCCGGGCGTCTACAACTACAGCGTCCTCTACGACGGCCACAACTACACCCAGACCAGCGTCTTCGTCCACGCGAACAGCGAGAACAACGCGTCCGCCGGCCTTTCGTCGGGGATCATTCGAGGCGCGGTCACGCAGAACGGGGCCCCGGCGAACCGCTCCACGGTGGCGATCTCGAACGCGAGCGGCACGTTCGCGACGAACGGGACGAACGCCTCCGGCGACTTCGAGTTCCGAGGGCTCGGGCCCGGAAACTACACCGTCACCGCCTTCGGGTCGACCGGAGTCCGGTCGTCGGGCGTCCAGGTCCAGGTGCTCGCACCGGGCACCAGTGCGACCGTGCACCTCCTCCTGACCCCGACCGCCCAGCTCCAGTACGTCGTCGAAGCCGCCGGCGGGGGCATCGCCGGAATCCCGGTCCGTTTCGTCCCGCTCCCCAGTTATTCCAACTCCTCCGTCGCTCCGCTCGCATCGCTCGAGAGCCAGACGCAGAACGGGACGACCCTCGTCTCGGGCCCGAACGGGCTTGTCGTCGCGACCCTGCCGGTGGGCACGTACTCGGTCTACGCCCTCGGGTACGTCGGCTCCTCGCTGGAGGCGGCCCTCACGAGCGCCGCGGCCATCCCGGGTTACCTTCCCGGGCCCGTCGCGCTGCCGCTTCAGCCCGCTGCCACTCTCTCGGGCCACGTCGCGTACGTCGGCTCCCAATCGAACGGGACGAAGACCGCGGTGCTCGTGTACGGAGCGGGCGAAGCCGAGACCACCGTCTGGGCGACCGTTGGGAACGCCTACTCCGTGATCCTGCCCGAGGGTATCTACTCGGTCCTCGCGCTCGAGGGCCAGACGACCGTCCACAGCCCGCTCTACGCCGCCCTGGGCACGACCACGGTCCAGTACCCCACGAGCCTGGCCCTCTCCCCGTCGCCGGCGATCGAGAGCCGGTTCACGGTCGGCTCGGTGCTGCCGGGAGGCTCCTTCTTCTCCGCGCCCGCCGCGACGGTCTCGATCTCGGCCGGGCTCACCGGCCCGTCCATCGCGGAAGTGGCCGACGCGAACGGCAGCGTCGCGTACTTCCTCCCGACCACGCTGCCGCTGTCCGCGGGCTCGTACTGCGTGAACGCGGGGTCCGCTGGATTCACCTCCGCCGCGAGCTGTGACTACACGCCCGCGGGGCTGGGGGCGCTCCAGCACTTCTCGCTCGCGCTGAACCTGGTGCCCGTCACCCTCCGCGTTCTCGGTCTGCCGCTCGGCACGCCGGTCACGATCAACCTGAGCGCGACGAGCCCGTCGGCGGAGACCCGAAACCTGACCGGGGGCCCGACGTTCACCTTCTCCACGACGCCCGGTAGCTATTCGCTCTCGGCCCGCGCGGTGATCGGGAACGGCACGGTCGTCTACCTCCCGTCCTCGATCCTCACGACGACCATTCCGCTCGGGGCGACCAGCACGAGATTGACGCTCCTGCTGGTACCGGCCGTGAATGCGTCCGGCTCGCTCGTCCTACCGCCCGGGGGAACGGTGGCGAACGTGACCGTCTCGCTCGCCTCGCCGGTCCTGAACGTGACGGTCAACGGGACCGCCTACTCCTCGACGGGGATCCGGGTCGCCCCGGGGACGTACTCGGCGCACGCGACCGTGTCGGTCGGGGGCACGACCTACAACAACCTCACGACGGTGAGCGTGAGCCCGAGCGGGGTCATCTCGCCCTCCCTCGTGATCCGCGCGGCGGCCGTCTCCCTCGCGGGCTCGCTCCGGACCGCGATCGGGACGATCGTTCCGGCCAACACCACGGTCACCCTCACCGCCCCGGGTGGGGCCCGCCTCGTGGCGACCGCCACCGACGGCACGTTCTCCGCCACGCTACCGTCCCAGACGGTGTTCCAGGCCGCCGCGAACGTGACGCTCCTGGTGTCGGGAACGAACGGGAGCCTCTACGAGACCTACACCTCGATGGCCGGCGCGTCGTGCACGACCGGCACGACCTCGGGGAGTTGCATCGTCAGCCTGTCCGGCGTGCCGAACCTCGTCTGGCTGAACGGCACCCTCAGCACCCCCGGCCAGCCGGGCCTCCTCGCCGGCTCGGTTCGGATCGTCGGACCCTTCCCCAGCACCAACGTCACCATCGTCTCCACGTCCAACGGCAGCTTCTCGACCCTCGTCCTCCCCGGCGCTTACTCGCTCTATGCCACAGCGGGCGGGGGAGCGGGGCCGCTGGCGGCGCTGTCCCGGACGGTGGCCGGTCCGGGTCTCGCCCCGATCTCCCTCGTCCTGGCCCCCACGTGGAGCGTCGCGCTTAGGGTGACAGGACCGAACGGCACCGTGGGCGGCCTCGGGCCCGCGACGGTCGTGCTCCAGGACGCGACGGGAACCCAATCCGTCTTCACCGGGGTCTCGATGGGGTCGACGATCTCGATCGCCCTCCCCATCGGAAAGTACTCGCTCCGCGCCTCCTCCAACGGGACCCCCTACGGCGTCACGACGACCGCGCTCTCGACCTCGACCTTCACGGTCTCGGACGGCAACCTCGCGGTCAACGTCTCGCTCGCCTACCAGTGGGCCCAGACCGTGAGCGCGTCCCTGGTCGGCCCGACGTCCGCCACCGTGGCCGCGACCGGCGGTACGGCGACCTTCCAGTTTGTCGTCCAGAACACGGGCAACCTGCCGGTCACCGTCCATGCCGTCGGGTCGCCGGACTTCTGGACCTTCGCCTTCTCGCAGGGTAACCTGACCCTGGCCCCCGCTCCCTCGGGAAGCCCGGTCACCGAGGAGGTGACGATCACGATCCCGTCGGGCACGCTCGTCGCGCATCCGAACGTCGTCCTCGAGTTGGTCACGTCAACCGGCGCCGTCGAGGGGACCGTCCTGCCCGCCCCGGCCGTCCAGGTCGTCGCGTCGTACGGTCTCCGCATGGGCCCGGCCGTCGGGGGCGGCGCGAAGGTCTTCTCGAACAGCACGCTCACGCCGTTCTACGTCGCCAACACGGGGAACACGTTCGAGGCCGTGAACCTCCAGATCGTCAACGCGCTGCGACTCAACGCCCTGGGCTGGAACTCGGAGATCCTGATCCACGGTATCGCCCCGCTCAAGAGCCCGCCCGTGCTTCCCGCGGGGGCGAACACGACGTACTTCGTCAACTTGACCGCCATCGGGCCCATCTTCCTCGCGCCGTCCCCGGTCGAGATCTCGGGCTCCGTGCTCAACGCGAGCGGGTCGGTCTCCGCCTCGGCGACGGTGACCGCGCCCCGCGCGACCCTGTCCGCCTCGACCGCCGGTGGGCGGAGCGCGGTCATCGTGACGGGCCCGGGGATCGGTCCCGCACCCTCCTCCTGGCCCACCTGGCTCATCCCGCTCCTGGTCTTCGTGCCCGCGATCGCGCTCGCGATCGGACTCGTCTCCTGGCGGTGGTGGCGGACCCGGAGGTGGACCCGCCGATGAACCGCGCGGCGCTCGCGATCCTGCTGGTCGTCGTACTCCTCCCGACCGCGTTCGTCGGCCTCTCTCTGACCGCGTCCGGGACGCGGGCCGCGACCCCGTCGTCGTCCGGCGGGCTCACGGCGAACATCACCGGCCCGACGATCCTCTCCGTCGGGAGCAACCACCGGTACCCGATCCACGCCACCGGCGGTCCGGCCGTCCTTCCCAACGGGACGTTGGTCGGCAACCTCACCTACTACGTCTCCGTCTCCGCCCCCGACCTCACCGGCGTGACGATCACACCGGCCTCGGCGGCCCTGTTGAACGGCACGCCCGGCCAGCCGCTCCTCGAGGTCGGCAGCATCGCCCAAACGCTCACGATCAACGTTCTGCTCTCGAGCGTGTACAACAAGTCGAACGCCTCGGTGAACCTGACCTACACGGTCCATGTCGTGCAGCCCTACGTCGTCGCGGCGGAGATCGTCAACCTCGCGAACGTGACCGTCGGGAGCTTCCCGGTCCTCGTCGCCCTCGACGGGGTGCAGGTCGGCAACGTGACGGTCCCGTCCATCCTGCCCCACGCGGACTACAACCTGAGCTACAACTACGCGACCTTGGGCTTAGGGTCCGGGTACCACACGTTCACGCTCTCGCTCGAGCTCGCCCACGGGCTCGTCCACTTCGCGAACGGGTCGACGTCGTACTCCGAGACGATCTACATTCCGGAGGCGGCCACGGACTACACGCTGTGGTACGTGACGGGCGCGGTCGCGTTCGTCGGGGTGCTCTTTATATTGGGTGCCCGGCTGGGCGCGCGCCGGCGCAGCGCCCCGAAGAAGTAGCGCGGTTCCGGACGGTAGCTCCATGCTCTCCACGACCGACCTGAGGTGCACGTCCTGCGGCCGGGCCGTGCCCGGACCAGGGGCGACCCAGTTCCCCTGCCCCTCCTGCGGCGAGGTCGAGATCGGCCGATGCGCCCGCTGCCGCGACCAATCGGTCGGCTACCTCTGCCCCAAGTGCGCCTTCGAGGGTCCGTAGGATTCGCCCATGGGCCAGGTCGCAGTCCTGTTCCGGCTCATGCCGCAGGGCGTGGAGACCGACATGGAAGCGATGGCGAAGGCGATCCGGCCCGCACTCCCGTCCGGCGTCACCGTACGCGGCATGCAGGTCAAGGACATCGCGTTCGGATTGAAGTCACTCCTCGTGTCGGTCGTGATGGCCGACACGGGCGGCATCCTCGACTCGACGGAACAGTCCCTCGCCAAGGTCCCCCACGTCGAGTCGGTCGAGGTGATGGAGGAAGGGCTCCTCTAGCCCTTCCCGACCCTCCGTGGACCTCTTCACCCACGTCCTCCTCGCCTACCTGCTGACGTACGGGATCGTCGGCTTCCAGCCGTCCTACCTCGCCGCCGGCGCCCTCGCGGGAGGCCTCCCCGACGGGGACGTCTTCTTCTGGCCCCTCGCGAAGCGGTTCCCGATCCTCCGCCACCACGGGATCACGCACTCCCTGTTCGGGGTGACGGTCGCCGCGCTCGTGGGCGCGGTCGTCGCGCCCATGTTCGCGCCCGGCGCCCCGCTGATCTACTTCGTCGTGATGGAAGCGGGCGGAGTCGCCCACATCCTCGGCGATGGGTTCACCCACTTCTCGGTCCCGCCGCTCCTGCCGTTCTCGGACGCCCCGCTGGAGCTGGACGCCGACCGCGCGATCAACTTCCTGACGCTCGCCGTGTCCGTCGCGTCGTTCTATCTCCTCCTCGGGGTCGAGCGCAACCACGTCCCCTTCCAGTGGTACGTCCTCACCGTCTACGGGCTGATGGTCTTCTACGGCGCGTACCTCGGCATCCGCCTCGCCGGACGGTACTTCATCACCCGGCACCGGGCGGCGCTCGCCCCGAACGCCGTACCGATCCCCACCGGGAACCCGTTCACCTGGCTCCTGCTCTCCGAAGAGCGGACCCCGGACCGCATCCGTACCACGTGGGCCCGCTACCGGCTCGGACGCGGCCTCACCGAGGGTCCGTTCACCGTCCAAGCGTCGACCTCGCCGGCGCCGCATGTCGGGCCGCCCTTGAGCGCCCCGCAGGCGCTCGACTGGTCGTACCCCCTGGCCCGGCACCAGAGCCGGATGATGGACGACACGTACCACTTCGGTGAGGCGTTCGAGCGTCCCGAAGGCGGCTGGGAGGCGATCTGGTACTCGCTCGAGTTCACGTCGTTCGGTCGAGCGATGGCGGTGCGGGTCCGATTCCCGAAGGGGAACGGACCGCCGGTCGTCCGGTCGGCCTGGTACCGCCCGGTGAACGTCCGGATCTAGCGGTCGCTCGGGAACGCGTCCTCAGCGGCGGCCGCCTACTTGTACGTCGACTGGTGGGTGTTCCCTTCGTCGTCGACGATCGTGATGCACTCGCCTTCGCACTCGAAGAGGCACGCTTCGCACATGATGCAGTCGGGGCCGTGGATGACGGCCGACTTCTCCGCGCGGAACTGGAACTTGGCCGCGACCGCGGGGTCGTCCACGACCGTCGGCCAGTTCTCGCGGGGCTGCATTTCGAAGACCGTTACGGGGCAAACATCACGACAGTGAGTGCATCCGGTGCACTTCTCATGGGCCACTTCGACGCTCACCATGGGATAACCCACTCGTCTCACTGAGGATGAATATATTAAGTCACGCGCCCGGCGGCACCGGACCCCACTCGGCTCGAGGAGGATGGGCCCTGCCGGACGCCCCCGTCGCGGCCCGATTCACGGGATGTCCGTCGGGTTCCAGACGGTCACCCGGGGCCCGCCCCGGAGGTCGTCGAGCCGTGCCATTTCCCCGTTCGTCAGCGCAAAATCGAACAGGCGCGCGTTCTCCTGGATCCGCTCCTTGCGGATCGACCGCGGGAGGACGACGACGCCGTGCTGCAACCCCCAGCGGAGGAGGACCTGGGCCGGGGTTCGGGCGTGGGCCTTCGCGACCTCGGTGAGCACGGGGTGGTTCAAGTGTCGGCCCCGCGTGAGCGGGGAGTACGCCGCGACGCGGATCGCGTGGCGGGCGCAATAGGCGAGCAGGTCGGGGTCGTAGACGAACGGATGGAACTCGACCTGGTCGACCGCCGGGACGACATCGGAGTGGGCCCGGAGCTCCTCGAGGTGCCGGACCGTGTAGTTGCTCACGCCGATCGCGCGGCACGTCCCCTCGGTCTGCAGCCGCTCGAGCGCACGCCACGAGGCCTGCCGATGCTCCGGAGTGGGCGCGGTCGGCCAGTGGATCAGGTAGAGGTCGATGTACTCTAGGCCAAGACGGCCGAGGCTCGCCCGACAGGCGGCCTGCGCCTCCTCGAAACCGTGCTCGGTGTGCCAGAGCTTGGTCGTGACGAACACCTCGCTCCGAGGGAGGCCGCTCTCCCGGACGGCCTGCCCCACGTCGGCCTCGTTGCCGTACAGTTTCGCCGTGTCGACGTGACGGTATCCCTCGTCGAGGGCGCACCGGACCGCCTGCCGGGTCACGGCCCCGGGTTCGACCTGGAAGACGCCGAGGCCCACGCACGGGATCTCGGGTCCCTGGTTCAATCGGTATCCCGCTCGGAGCGAGTCGGGGACCGGTTCGGGCATGCCGTCGGGAACCGACGGGCGGCTTAGCGCCTACCCTGGGGGGCGGCGACCGCCCGGAAGCGGGACGGCGTGCCCTGGGCGGTCTGGCGGACGTCGGACTGGCGGAGCTGACCCTCGTGCTCGTCGCAGAGTCCGAACGGCTGCCACTCGGCCGTCGCCGACCGGGGGTCCGTTTGGGCCGAGTACAGTTCCACCCGGTGGGGTCGCTCGTCGCACCCCCCACCGTAGCTCGGATCCGGATCCCCGAGCGTCGGGCGGAAGCTGTAGTCGTACGCCATTCCCAGTTGACAGAGCGGGCGCTGGAAGATGTGGCTCATCGGATGCTCGGAGCCGCCGACATCGCCCCCGCTCTAAACCCTTCCCTCGCGGCCCGGTCCCCCAAGGCGCTAAGTTGGGTCCCCGGGTCCGCCGCCGGCGGGAGGGACCACCGGCTCGATGCCCACGATCGACGTGCGTCACGTGCAGTTGCATTACGAGCAGGCGGGGAGCTCGGGGGACCCGACCGTCCTGATCCACGGCTCGATGGTCGATTCCTCGAACTTTGCCCGCGTCGTTCCCGGTCTCTCCCGGGGCCTCACCGTACTGACGTACGATCGGCGTGGGTTCGGGGGCAGCACGCCAGGTCCGCGAGCCACCCCGGTCGAAACCGACACGCTCGACCTCGCCGCTCTCCTCGAGGCGACCGACTTCTACCCCGTCCATGTGGTCGGCCATTCGTACGGCGCGGCGGTGGCGCTCCGCCTCGCCGCCGAGCGCCCGGAGCTCGTGCGGAGCCTCGCCCTCCATGAACCTCCCTTCGTCGGGCTCCTGGCCGACCGACCCGAATCGGCCGTGGAAGGGGAGCGGTTCCTCCGCGGGATCGACTCGATCCGGGCCCAGATCCGGGCCGGCGACCGGCCGGGGGCGGCCCGGAACGTTGTCGAGATCTTCTCGCTCACGGGAGGAGCTTGGGACCGACTCCCCGAGACCGTGCGCGACGGGTTCGCGAACCTGATGGACCGATGGTCCGAGGAGTATGGGGATCCCGACGCCTTGCGACCGCGTCCCGACTCGCTCCGGGAGACCCTGGTCCCGGCGCTGCTGACGACCGGCTCGGAGAGCCCGGACTTCCTCCGACACATCCGGGACCGCTTGGCGGTCGAAATGCCGAATCCCACGGTGCGCGCGATCCCGCACGCGGGGCACGCCCCGCAAGTGACGGCCCCGGAGGCGTACGTCGGCCTCCTCCTGACGTTCCTGCTCGAACGCAACGTTCCGGTTTCGTGAGGGAGCGTCGGTCGGTGGAGGGCCACTACTTCTCCGACTTGCCCGCTCGGTGCGTCGGACGGGGGGTGCCGATCGTCGGGTCCTCCAGCAGGTCGAGCACGCCCTTTCCCAGCCATTGACCGCCGTCGACCGCCAGGACCTGACCGGTGATGTAGGAAGCGCGCGGGCTGGCGAGGAACCGGACCGCGTCCGCGATCTCCTCCGCGGTCCCGAATCGGCCGAGCGGAACCCCCTGACGGATCCGCTCGACCAGTTCCGCCGAAAGCCAGAGATGCTCGTCCGTTCCCTGGGTCCGGACGTGGCCGGGGGCCACGGCGTTCACGCGGATGCCGTAGTGCGCCCACTCGACCGCGAGCGTCCGGGTGAGGGCCAGCACGCCGGCCTTGGCCGAGGCGGAGTGCGCGGTTCCCGGACCCGCCATCCAGGCGTAGGAGGCAACGATGTTCACCACGGAGGGAGACGGAGCCGCACGGAGGAGCGGCAGCGCGGCCCGAGAGCAGAAGAACGTGCCGTCCAAGACGATCCGGACGACCGCCGACCACCCGTTCGGGCTGATCTTCTCTGCGGGGGAGATGAAGTTCCCGGCGGCGTTGTTCACGAGCACGTCGAGGCGGCCGTACTCGGTCCGAACTCGCTCGACCAGGTGATCGACCTGGGCCGCCTCGCGCACGTCGGTCGGGACAGTGAGGACCCGGCCGCCCCGGCCCGCCAGGGCCTGAGCCCCTTCGGCCAGGTGCGCCTCGGACCGGCTGGCGATCGCGAGGTCGTACCCATCCTCGGCAAACCCGAGGGCGATCGCGAGGCCGATCCCGGTCCCCCCTCCCGTGACGAGGGCCACGGGCCGCGACGGGGAGGGGACGCCCGTTCGCGCGTCGGTCATGGCGAGTGGAATCGTGTGGACTCTAAAACGTGAGCCGCGGCCCCCAAGTCACGACGTCAGCGCGGCTCGTACGCGGTCGACGTCCCGAGTACCCAGGCCCACGCCGGCGACCCCATCGATCCGGAGCGTTACCTCCCCGTCGCGGAACACGACGACCGTAGGGACCACCTCGATCTCGAACTGCTCCCAGAGGGGATTCTCGAGGTCGGTCAGGTCGACCCGAGCGAGATGAAACCCGGGGGGACCCGCGAGCGAGGCGAACGGCGGAAGGAACGCACGGCAGAAGGGGCACCAGTCGGCCGAGAACACGACCGCATACCGGCCTGGCCGCCGCAGGGTCTGAGCTTCGAACTGGTCCTCGGAAAGCGAATCCATCGGTCTTCGGGCGGCGCCACGGGCGGTTTGGTCATCCGATTATCGCCCCCTCCCCCGAAGCCGTCAGGGTGCGCTCGCCCGCAGGGTCAAGACCCGGGAACGCGTGGCCCTCCCGAGGCGACCATGTCGATCCAGGTACCGATCTCTGCGCGCACCGAGTTGGTGTTCCCCGGCCCCCTCAAGGGGAGCGTCGTCACGCACCCGTTCGAAAGCGATCTACTCCGGGACAATCCCTGGGGGGACCCCAGCACCCGAGACCTTCCGGTGTACCTCCCGCCCTCCGGTCGCACCGAGGGTCTCCCGCTGCTGGTCCTCCTGAGCGGATACACGGGGGCGGGGTGGGGGCACTTCACCCGACCTCAATACCTCCGTAGCACCATCGTCCGTCGACTCGACCGGCTGATCCGAACCGGGGGCGTGAAGGAGGCGGTCCTCGTGGCACCCGATTGCCTGACCACGCTCGGCGGCAGTCAGTACCTCAACTCCACCGCCACCGGACCCTACGAGGACTACGTGGTGCGGGAGATCGTTCCGTGGATCCAGGAAAAATACCGGACCGGCCCCATCGCCATTCTCGGAACCTCGAGCGGAGGGTACGGGGCCTTGGTCCTGTCCCTGCGCCATCCCGACCTCTTCCGGGCCGCAGGCTCGAACGCGGGGGACGCCTACTTCGAGTACACGTACGCGAGCGAGTTCCCGATCGCCTTCCGGGCGCTTCGAAAGGCCGGGGGTCCCGAGGCGCTCCTGCGGCAACTGCTCTCGGGTCCGGTCAGCGGGTTCGGGCCGACCAATCCGATGGTACAGGCCCTGGAGATGCTGGGGTACGCCTCTTGCTATTCGCCGGTTGAGAACGAACCGGGTCGATTCGAACTTCCCTTTGACCTCGACACGGGGGCGCTGCGCCCCGAGGTCTGGTCCCGATGGCTGGCCTGGGATCCCGTACGCATGGTTCAAACCCCCCGCTATGCCGAGGCGGCGCGTCGGCTGGCGTACCTGTACGTCGACGGAGGAATCCGGGATGAGTATGGCCTCGACGTCGGCGCCCGGATCTTCGCCGCGACGGCGCGCGCGCAAGGGGTTCGGGTCGACCACCAGGAGTTCGACGGGATCCATTCGGACGGTGGGCCCCGCTACGACGTCATGATCCCCCGTCTCGTCGCCGCCCTCGAGGTCGGTGGAGCATCCCCGACCTCGGCATCCGTTTAGTATCCCCCCCGTCTCGGGAGGCCGAGGACCCGCGTCCTCGGAGCCGGTGCATGATCCGAGAGGGCCAGTTGGTGTGCGACGCGTGCCTGCAGGGGATCACTCGCATCACCTCCGTTCCGGAGGAAGGATGGGAAAAGATGCACAACCTCTGCTCGAGCTGCTTCGCCGCCCTTTCCGAGAAGTCCGTCGCGCGAGGCTAGGTCGCGTCCGAGCCCTCCAGGGGCACTAGCGTTTCGTCCTCGAACCACGCGAGGACGATGAAGTACCAGCTCAGCACGAGCAGCGCCGCGAGGTCCGGACATTCGGCTCCGGCCGTCGAGGTGAGGATCGCTCCCCCCGTCAGTTTCCGCCCCTCGCGGACCGGTTCCAAGTGGACGAGCTCCGCGCCCGCTTCCGTGGTGATCTGCCAGGCCGGGACGAGGATGCCCGCTCGGTGGAAACGGTAGACGGCCCCTCCCGCGAAGGAGACGGAGTGGTAGTTGAAATGGACCGAGATCCGCGCTAGCGCGGCTTCGGAATCCGTCGTCCGCAGGGTCACGTGCGGGTTGAGGAAGCCGCCCCGCTTGAGGGTCCAAAGGTCGGCGGCCGTCTCCGCATGGGCGAGGGATCCGGAACGGTCGGCCCAACGGAGTTGGGCGAGAGGGAGGTCGCCCGAGGAGAGCGTGAACACGAAGGGAGAGTCGGCGGTCTTGAGCCAGCGGAGAGCAGCCAGGTCGGCGGTGGAGAACGGGACGAGCGTCACGCGCGGCTGCACCCCGCTGATACCTCTTAACCGTCGCCCGCCCTACGAGGTCGGCGCGACCTTGGGAGGGGGCGGGGCCCGGGGCACCAGGGCCTGTTCGATCCCGTCCAGGTCCCGCAGGGCGTCCTCCACCGAGACGAACTCTGCCGGATCCCCGATCGGGGGCTGGGGCACTTCACGGGCTCCTTCCTCGTCCCATACGGGGGCCCCAGCGAGGGAGTCTCCGAAATCGCTCGCGGATGGCCGGTACGTCGGGGCCTCGCTTCGCTCCCGGACGTCCGGGCCCGGACGACCAAAGTCGGTCCGCTTCCGTTGGGGCGGAACGACTCCGCCGGCCATCCTCGGTGCGTCCGGAACCGGCTTTCCGGTCGGCCGCGGGGACGGGGACGTCGACGGGGGCTCGGCGACCAGCAGCCACGAGGCGACGCCTCCGATCGCGCTGACGAAACCGAGGGCGATCAGGAGGGCCCAGAGGGTGAAGAAGCCCGGACCGTAGTGGGGGTCGAGGTAGAACGCGACCACACCGACCGCGAAGAACACCCCCGCCACGACGAACAGCGGGAGGCTTCGAACGAAGTTGACGGAGAGGAGAGGAGGCTCGGGCGCATCCGCCGACCGAGACATGATCCGTATCGCCCTTGCTCCGTAGAGGGGACTCCCCACCTATTCAGGGTATCGACGAGCGTGGGAGGCCCCAGATCGGGGTACCACGACGAATAACTCCACCCCGTAGACCGGCGGTCTGAATACGTATTAATACGTAGAACCGCCATTCCATGGTTACCTCTCGAGGTCCTCTATGATTCGACCAATCCCCCGGAAGACGGTGTACGCGGCGACGCTGATCACGCTCCTGGCCCTCGCGGGGGGTTGGACCCTCGCCGCGGGAACCACCTCGGTCACGGGACCCGCCCAAACCTCGAGCATCACGGTCACGGCTCCCACCGGCTTTGTGACGGCGACGGTCCAATCGACCCAGCTCATGACCGTCTCGACCGTGTTGATCTCCGCCCTGAATGGACCTGCGGGCGTTCAGACGGGCGGGGGCAACGGACTCAACGGCAAGGCGACCACCGCCATCCTCGCGACGTGCACCGTGAACTGCGGGGAGAACTTCTCGGCCGTCGACACTTCGAACACGCTCGCTCCGTCGGCCGGGCTCGTGCTCGGCGACAGCTCGCTGCAGGTAGTCCTCACCGTCGCCCAGCCGATCAGTCCGGCTACTGGATTTGACGTCCAAGTGGAGGCCATCTTCACGGTCGGGGTTACAACGGGCTACGCGTTCGGTACCGCCTACTTCGACACCGGTACCAACCTGGCCGGGTCGTTCATCTGGGTGGGGCTGTACGTGGATCTCGGTACCGCGTCCACCACGATGCCTAGCCTGACCGATGTCGTCGTTACGATGAACGGCTGCCTCGCAGCGACCAGCTGCCCGTAGGGTCACGGACGACTCGAAGTTCAACCCTTTCCGGCCTCACCCGGGCCCTCGTGGAAGGCCCCTACCCTCTCGTTGCGACGCTCTTCTATCTCGTCTCGACGATGTAGAGCAGGCCGGCGATCAGGACGAAGATCGCTCCCAGGAGGCCGAGGATCGTATTCGCGAACCCCAGCAGCAGGAGACCCAGGAGGGCGAGGACCACCAGGACGACCCCGGAAGCCAGGGCCCGCTCGCGCCGGTGCGCTCTACCGAGGAACACGAATCCCGCGAGAACGACTCCGAGGACCACGAACAGGACCGAGGCGGTGAAGGCGCCCAACGCGACAAGGGGGTGTCCGATGGCCAGGAAGAACGCGCTCCGAACGAAATCGATGAAGCCCTCGAGCACGATCAGGAACGACCCGAGAAGTCCGAATAGGAACCCGACCGACCGGTTGCGGTATCCGCTCATCGTGCCCCGACTCGACCCACGGGCCGAGGTCGGAGCGAGTCTCCGTCTTCCTTAGCGTTGCCGACCGGGTCGGGCGGGAACGGGAAGGCCTAAGTCCCGGGTCGTATCCGCGGGGCCGATGCGCCGGTCGAGCGGAGAACCCGCCCAGCGAAAGGAATTCGACCGGGAGGCCTCCGGGTACGATCGGACCGCGTCGGCGTCGATGCCGGCGTACACCGACCTGCACCGCACGCTGTTGGGCGGCATCCCCTACGTGCCCACCCGGGCCTTCAACGTCCTGGAACTGGGCGTGGGAACCGGAACGCTCTCGGCCCTCTTGCTGTCCCAGTTTCCCCACGCTCGCGTGACCGGGATCGACCTCTCCCCTCGAATGATCGCCCTGGCCCGTCGCAAGCTGAAGGGCTTCGGCCACCGGGTCGAGTTGGTGGCCGGCCCGCTCGAGGAGTTCGAGGAGCGGCCGTACGATGTCGTGGTCTCCGCGCTCGCGATCCACCATTTGAGCGACGCCGAGAAGTGGCGACTGTTCCGACGGGTCTATCGCATCCTCCCTCTCGGGGGCTACCTGGGGGACGCGGACGACCACCTCCCCGAGGATCCCATCTTCGACCAGCGCTACGCGCAGATCGCCTCGTCCCAGCCGGGTCCCGCTCGGGCCGGCCGGCGGTGGACGAACCTCCAAGAGGTCTGGCATGAGCACGAGCGGTTCGACCATCCGTGCACGCTCGCGGCCGAGACCGCCGCACTCGACCGCGCCGGGTTCGCCCACGTCGGGGTCCCGTGGCGGTTCTTCGGCCAAGCGGTGGTCTGGGCCTACAAGTAATTCTCCCCGGCGCCTCGCCCTACGTCGGAGCCGCGGTGCTGCGCGAGACGACCTTCTGGGTCGGTGGGGCCCTTACGATCGGGTTGGGGGGCCTCCTCGCGGCCGGGCTGATCTGGGCCGGCGCGGGCTGGGACTTCGTCAACGCGTACCTGGCGGCCGTTCTCGCGGTGGGATTCGGAGTGGGGTTCATGCTGGTCGGACGGTCGGAGGGCCAGGAGCGCCGACGCGTCCTCGCGGAGGCGGAGCGCACGGGCGTTCGCGCCGGTGAAGAGCTCCGCTGACTTCGAGTGGCGAGGGCGGGCACCGGCTCCACGGAAACCTTTTCTTGAGGGCGCACCGTCCTCCCCTCGTGGCCGGGATGGGGTAGCTTGGCCTATCCTGGGGGACTGTGGATCCCTCGACCCGGGTTCAAAGTGGAGCGGGGCTCACCCCCGCGCCATGAGACTCTCGGTCCCGGCCCTACGGGCGTCGGCGCGGGCGGGCGTGCCCGCTGGGCCCGGCTGGCGGCCGCGCCACCAATCTCGGGAGGACCTCGGGGAGCGTGGCCAAGGCGTAATCGGACCAGACCGCCCCCCACTGCTTCAAGTCCCGCGGGGTCAGGGTCCATCCCCGGAATCGGGAGGCCCGGCCGAGCGCGAGAACCCCGGGCACCGACCGTGCGGCCTCCATGTCGAACCGTGAATCGCCGACCATGAACATCGGACGGTCCGGGAACCGCCTACGGAACTCCGCCAGATGCTCGCGCTTCGTCCCCTCGGCGGATCCGAGAACTTCCTCGAACCAGAATCGTAACCCCTCCCGCTCGAGAAGCAGGTCCGCCATCTCGGTCTCCGCGCCCGTGGACACGACGAGGGTCCATCGTTCCTGTTCGAGCCGTTTGAGCAGTTTCGGGATCTCGGGAAACGGTTCCGCCTTCGCGTACGCTTCCGTCACCTTCCGTTCGTGGAAGGTGCGAGCGGCGGACGCCCGCAGCGCGGGAGCCGCAGTGGGGTAGAGCTGGGAGAGCTGCGCCTCGAAGGGCATTCCCGTTGTCGCGAGATAGTGGATCCGGCCCTCGTCCACGGGGGTTCCGAACGATTTCTCGAGCACGTCCGCCGCGACCGTGCTGATGAGACTGAGGTCGTCGAGGATCGTGCCGTCCAGGTCGAACACGACGACGCCGCGTTCGACCAGGCGGGGCGGAACCTCGGGCCGGGGCGCCTGCACCTGCCTTCCGACCTCGGCGAACTGGCTCGTCGATAGGAGCGCGGTGACTTCTTGAACCGGTGACGGAGCCGTCGGGGAACCCGTCGGGGTCCCGGTGGGGTGATCCACCGGCGGCGTGCGAGGAGCCATGGCACCGCCGAACGATGACCCCTCTTTAAGCCGCTGACGGGGGAGGCCGGGTCGGGCTAATAGGGGCCGAGAGGCGTACTCTGCCCGAGGAGCGATGCATCCGAGCCGATCCATTCGAGGTCGCACGACCCACCTTCTCGAGGGCCGGCATGTCCTCGTAGGGGTTTCGGGGTCGATCGCCGCCGTGGAGGTTCCCAAGATCATCCGTGAGCTCCTTCGGCACGGCGCGGAAGTGGACGCGGTCATGAGCCCCGAGTCCACCCGGATCATCTCACCGGAGGCGATCCATTTCGCCACGGGACGCGCTCCGATCCTTCAGCTGACCGGGAATGTCGAGCACGTGACCCTCGTGGGGCCGGGCGAGGGGCGCGTCGACCTCTACCTCATCGCGCCCGCAACCGCGAACACCCTGTCCAAGATCGCCCACGGGATCGACGACACGGCCGTGACGTCGTGCGCCTCGGTCGCTCTCGGCGGAGGCGTGCCCATGCTCCTGGCCCCGGCGATGCACGCCCACATGGGCCTGAATCCGGCGATCCGCGAGAACCTCGAACGTCTCCGGTCGTGGGGGGTCGGCATCATCGCGGGCGCGGCCGTCGAGGGGGAGGAGAAGATCGCCTCGCCGGAGGAGGTCGCGGCCGCGGTCCTCCACCGGCTGGCCGTCGGCCCCTGGGTCGGACGTCGTGTGGTCGTGATCGGCGGCGCCGCACGCGAGTCGATCGATTCGGTCCGTTCCGTGACCAACGAGAGCTCGGGCGGCACGGCGATCGCGCTCGCCAACCAGGCCTACTACCGGGGCGCGGAGGTCGAACTGTGGGCGGGAGCGCTCCAGACCCCCGTTCCCAGCTGGATACCGGTCGTGCCGTGGCGGAGCGTGGAGGACCTTCGCCTCCTCGCCCGCCACCGCAAGGCCTCCCTGCACGGCGCCGGGGCGGTCCTCGTACCGGCCGCGCTGTCGGACTTCACGCTGGACCCCCACCGGGGGAAGATCGCCTCGCGCGATCATGCGACCCTCACCCTGACCCTGCGACGGGCTCCGAAGATCCTTCCCGAGCTGCGCCGACTGGCCCCGGCCCCGACCCGACTCGTCGCGTTCAAGCTCGAGGCGGGACTCTCGGCGGAGGCCCTCCAGCGGGAAGGGGAACGACTGCGCGACGAAACCGGGGCGGATTGGGTCGTCGCCAACGACGCGACCGCGATGGGGAGCCCGACGACCGAGGTGCTCGTGCTCTCGCGCTCGAGGCCCCGCCACTGGATCCGGGGCGCAAAGGCCGACGTCGCGGGGAAGCTCTTGGATGATCTCGGACGGGAGGTCGGGAACCTGGCCGGGCCGGTCGAGGCCCCCCCCGACGCGGCGGACCCGCACCGCCGGCGATCCCGTCGACGGTCTAGAGCGCGTTGACGAGGAAGCCGATCAGGAACCCGGCCAGGAGGCCGACGTACGTGAGCCGTTGCTTGAGATACGTCCCGGCGGGCGTGTCCGCGGGCCGGAAGGCGGACCGGAGCATCGGGAGGATGACGTAGAGAATCGCCCCGATCGCGAGGGCGTCGAACGTCACGTCCAAGAACGTGCTGTTGTAGAAGTACCCCACGACGCTCCCGATGACCGTCGGGATTCCTCCCACGAAAAAGAGGGCGATCAGTACGCCCACGGCTCGCTCGTTCTTCCCGATCAGCGGAGCGGCGATGGGAAAGCCCTCGGTCACGTTCTGCAGGAAGAACCCGAGGAAGATGACGGCCCAGAGCCCGACGAGGCCGACGGCCCAAGTCGCCCCGAAGACGAGACCCTCGGTCAGGTTCTGGAAACCGATCGCGCCGGCGACCACGAAGGCCAGGGCGCGCGGGCTGAGCGCGCTCCCTTCCGACCGATGCTCGGAAAAGAAGAGCAGGAGGAAACAGGCCGCCACCGCGACGACGAACACCGTCGCATACGCCCAGTTCGCCACGTACGAACCCGTCGGATAGATGATGGCCGCCGCGTTGGAGAAGACGTCGGCGAGAAGGAAGACCAGGATCCCGATGGCGATGGCGGTCAGCGAGATGACGGTCCGAGAGCGGAACGATTTGGCGAGAACGATCGGCAGGGAGAGGTAGATGGAGAAGCCCATCACCGCCGAAAGCGCGACCAGGCCCAGGAAATTCGCCACGGTCGGAGGCGACCTTATCGGCCACCTACTTAAGACTCCCCGTGAAAGCATTCCGAGAGGAAAACGCATCCTCCTTCCGTTCGAGAACGAGGACGTGCGCGGTGGAGCGTTCGCTCACCGCCGCCCTTAAGAGATAGCCGGCTTCCGCGCACGGAGGTCTCCATGGTCAAGCTGGCCGAGTGGCGGGGGAAGGAAGTGTTCCGCAAGTACGGCGTGCCCCTCCCGAAGGGGCACGTCGCCCGCTCCGCGGCCGAGGCCGAGACGCTGACCCGGGACGGGACGGTCCCCCTCCCGTGTGTGATCAAGGCCCAGGTGCTCGCCGGTGGCCGGGGAAAGGGCGGTGCGGTCAAGTTCGCCACGACCCCCGTCGAGGCCCGCACGGCCGCCGAGGCGATCTTGGGCCTCGAGTTCAAGGGGGAGCGGGTCAAGGAGATCCTCCTCGAGGAGAAGCTGAACCTTTCGAAGGAGCTCTACGTCTCGCTCGCGCTCGACCGGGCCCGGCGACTGCCCGTGCTCATCACCAGCGCCCAAGGCGGGGTCGAGATCGAGTCGGTCGTCGGCTCGGCGATCGACCACCAGCCGATCGACCCGTTCCCCGGCTTGACCGGTTACCAGAAGCGGAGGGCCGCCCAGGTCCTCGGACTCTCCGGAGGACCGGCCCGCTCGCTGGACCGCCTGCTCGACTCGCTGTGGAACGCCTTCGTCGGTGAGGACGCGGAACTCGTCGAGATGAATCCGCTCGCCGTCGTCGGGGACGGGCTCGTGGCCCTGGACGCGAAGGTCATCATCGAGGACGATGCCGCGTTCCGACACCCGGAATACGCGGAGATCCGAGACGACCGGACCCCTCTCGAGGAGATCGCCCGCGAGAAGGAGATCGCCTTCGTCCAGCTGGACGGGAACATCGGCGTGATCGCGAACGGAGCGGGCCTGACGATGGCGACCCTGGACGTACTGAAGGAGTTCGGAGGGAATCCGGGCGTCTTCCTCGACCTCGGGGGCACGGACGACCCGAAGAAGGTCACCGAGGCGTTCCTCCTGATGGCCCAGGCGCACCCCAAGGCGGTGTTCCTCAACATCTTCGGCGGCGTGACGCGCTGCGACACGGTCGCGAGGGGCCTCGTGGAGGCCATGCGCCAGGTCCCGGCCGCCGAGCGGTTCCCGCTCGTCGCGCGGATCCGGGGCAACAACGAGAACGAGGGGATCGCCATCCTTCGAGCGGCCGGCATCACCTCCATCCCCCAGCTGAAGGAATCGGCGCAGGCGGTCGTCGCCGCGGCCCAAGGTCCGACATGAGCGTCCTCGTCAGCGCAGAGACCAAAGTCGTCGTGCAAGGGATCACGGGGCACCAGGGGACCGTGCACACCCGCCAGATGAAGGCCTTCGGCACCTCGGTGGTCGCCGGGGTGACCCCCGGCAAAGGGGGCTCGACGGTCGAGGAGACCCCGGTCTTTGGCTCGGTGCGCGAAGCGGTCTCGACGACCGGGGCGAACGCCTCCTGCATCTTCGTTCCGGCGCCCTACGCGAAGGACGCCCTCCTCGAGTCGGTGGATGCGGGGATCCGTCTGTCGGTCATCGTGACCGAGCACATTCCGTTCCACGATATGCTCGTCATGTACCACTACGCCCGGAGCAAGGGCGCGCGCATCATCGGCCCGAACTGCCCGGGCATTGCGTCTCCCGGCGTGTCCAAGGTCGGGATCATCCCGAACGTCGTGTTCCGTCCCGGTCGGGTGGGGGTCATCTCCCGGAGCGGAACGCTGACCTACGAGATCGTGAACGGCATCACGGAGCACGGCCTCGGCGAGTCGACGTGCATAGGGCTCGGTGGGGATCCCGTCGTCGGCACGTCCTTCGTAGACGCCCTCCCCCTCTTCGAGAAGGATCCGGGCACCGAGGTGCTCGTCCTGGTGGGGGAGATCGGCGGCACGGCTGAGGAGGACGCGGCCGAGTACATCTCGCACCACTTCACGAAGCCCGTGGTCGCCTACATCGCGGGACGGAGCGCCCCCGAAGGGAAGCGGATGGGCCACGCCGGGGCGATCATCGACCGGGGTCGGGGAACCGCCCCGACCAAGGTCGCCGCACTCGAAGCCGCCGGGGCGCGCGTCGCGCGGTTCCCGTACGAGATCCCCGACCTGGTCGCCGAGATCCTCGCCCGAGGGGCGCGCCGATGAGCCCCGATCCCCCCCGCCCTCGCGGCAGCGAGGAGCCGGAGGAGCCCTGCATTGTCCCTGGGTGCGGCGCCCCCGCGGTCCGGCACCTCGCTCGGGCCGAGGCGCGCAAAGCTTTCACCACCCTCCCCGACCGAGGGCGCCGCGCGCCCCTCTGTCGCGACCACTATCGGGAGTGGAAGAAGAGCACGAAGCAGGCGCGGAAACTCGACCGCGTGACCTGGTGATCCGGGCGCCGGAAAGGGTTCGGTCCTCGGGAGAACCGAGGGCTCATCGCTTCCGCATCTTCTGGGCCCTCATGCGTCGGCGCATCCGCTTCTTGCGCCACTTCCAGCGCATGTGGCCGCGCTTCTTCCAGACCCGCGACGAGCGTTTCATCCTAAGACGCGCGCGGGTAGGGGTGTCCGTTTATTAGGCTATCCTCGGCCGGAGGGGCGGTTTTCGAGGGCCCGGGCGCCCCGGACGTTATCTAGACTCCCCCGTTCCGGGCGCGATGCTCACGGTCGCGGACCTGGAGGTCAACGTGCTCGAGTTCCGCCAGCGGTCGTTCTCCTACGACCGCCTCGTGACCGTGGGAACGGAGGAGTACGCCGTCTTCACCCGTACCGAGACGGAGAGCGAGAGCCAGTTCCGCCCCCGCCTGGTCCACCTCCACCTGGTCGTTCCGCTGGCCTGGGTCGTACTGGACGAGCCGAACGACTGCCTTCGGATCTCCCGGGACGGCACGACCGCACCTCCCCGGCTCATCGAAACGGTGCTCGAGGTCGGGGCCGAGCCGCCCCAGTTCCAGGAACAGGGACTCGCCTGGTCCCGGACCCTCCTGAGCCCGGGGCAACTCCTCTACTCGCCCAGCGAACAGAGCGGACTCCTCTCGCCCGAGGGGCGCGCGGCCTTGGGCGTGTGACCGGGCCGACGGGTTAGGCTGCGTCCGGCCGCGGTTTCAGCATCCGCGCCAGGATCGCCGCGAAGAGGCCGCCGATGATCGGGGCCACCCAGAAGAGCCAGTCCTCCTTGATCGCCCACTGTCCCGATGAGTAGAACGCCGAGAGGAGCGCCGGCGCGAAGCTGCGGGCCGGGTTGACCGACGCTCCGTCCACGGGGATGGCGATGAGATTGGTCATGATCAGCGTGAGGCCGATCCCGAGACCGGCGAGATTCTTCGCCGAGCTGTCACTCCGGGTCGCGAACAGGATGACGAAGACCAGGAAGAAGGTCAGCGTCACTTCCAGCAGGAAGACCGACCCGACACTGTATGCGTACGAGGGGACGCCGCTACCGGAATACCCTTGGGACGCGAACCCATTCAGGCCCGCGACGTTCGAGAGGGATACGCCGCTCAGCCCCGAGAGAACCCCGAGAATGATGGCGAGCGCGACGATCCAGCCCACGACCTGGGCGATGATGTACGGTACGACGTCCCGCGCGGGGAGTCGTCCGGAGGCCCACATGGCGATGGTCACGGCCGGGTTGAAGTGACCTCCCGAGATGTCACCCACGGCGTAGATCATCCCGATGACGCCGGCGCCGAGCGAGAGGGAGATGAGCAGAACCCGAGCCGCAACGTCGACCTGGAGGTACGTAGTGAACAGGGCCGCCCCGCTGACCGAGAGCAGTAGCCCGAACGTTCCGATGAACTCCGCGATGTACTTCTGACTCGAAGACCACGCCATACCGAGGGCCGACCAGCGGCCCCCGTCTTAATATTTCCGTCAGACCGCCAGCGGGGTGCGGTCCCTTCGCCGAACGGGCGCGAGGGGCCCTCAAAGTCCGACGCGATCGACCACCAGGCTCAGCCCGTTCCCTCCGCCCATGCAGAGAGTGGCCAGGCCGAGCGACTTCCGGGAGCGGACGAGTTCGTGGATCAGCGTCACCGCGATCCGGCTTCCGCTCGCGCCGATCGGGTGCCCGAGCCCGATCGCGCCGCCATGAACGTTGAACTGCTCGTCAGTGAAGTGGAACGTGCGCTGAACCCCGAGCGAGGCGCTTGCGTACGCCTCATTGTGCTCCACGCGATCGAAGTCGACCGGTTGGAGCCCCGTCTTGGCGAGATGAAGCCGAACGGTCGGGATCGGGGATTCCATGACATCCCGAGGGTGGACTCCGCTCTCGGCGACCGAGTGGATCCACGCGATCGGTTTGGCGCCCCGGCGCTTGACCTCCGCGGCGCTCGCGAGGACGAGGGCCGCCCCTCCGTCCGAAAGTTTGGACGAATTGCCCGCCGTGAGGATCCCGTCGGGCGAGAACGCCGGCTTCAGGTGGGCGAGCCCGTCCAGCGTGGTGTCCGGTCGAGGTCCCTCGTCCATCGACAGGCCCTGGCCTCCCGGGGTCCATTCGGGCGGAACGGGGACCAGTTCGGGGGCAAACGTCCCGTCGCGATTCGCCTCGGAGGCCCTGAGGTGGCTTCGAAGTCCGAAGGCGTCGACCTCGGATCGGGTCAGCTGGAACTTCTGGGCGATCCGCTCGCCCGTGAGGCCCATGAGCTCGTGCTCGTCGTACGCATCGATGAGAGAGTCCCGTTGCATCGCGTCGTCCATGGTGTGGGCGCCCGGATGGTTCCCCCACCGAAGAGAAGCCGGGAGGAGATAGGGCGAATTCGACATGCTCTCCATGCCGCCGACCAGGACCCGGTCGAAGTCGCCGGCCCGGATCGCCGAGTAGCCCCAGTGGATCGTTTTCATGCCGGAGCCACAGACCATGTTGACGGTGGCGGCCCCGATCGAGTCCGGCACTCCGGCGCCCCGAAGGACCTGCCGGGCCGGGTTCTGCCCGGCCCCCGCCTGGATCGCCATGCCGAAGAGGACCTCCTGGATCTCCTCGGGGAGGAGCCCCGCTCGGTCGATGGCGGCCCGGGCGGCGAGCGTACCCAGCCGGGTCGCCGGGAGGGTGCGGAGCGTCCCGCCGTACTTGCCGATGGGCGTACGGACGGCGGAAAGTATCGCGACGGCGTGCTCCGGTTCCCGGATCATCGATCGTGGAGCCGCGGCCGGATTATCAAGTCTGCGCGCCCGTACGGTCGCCGCGGTCGGACCGAGCCGCGCTAGTCCTCTTCGACCCGGGGCGCGAGGAGGTATCGCCCTTCCCCGCGGCCGGTTCCCATCGAGAACTCGATCTTGAGCGGGTATTCGTTGCCCACGTGGAGCGTCGCCTCCTCGGCCGTGATCGCCTTGACCATCGCCGAGAAGAAATCGAGCGGGTACATGCTCTTCACCGGCTCCTTCACCTCGAGCTTGGTCAGGGCGTCCTTCGGAAGGCGGAGGTCGAGGCGGTCCGTGTCGCCCTCCGAATGCATGGTGAAGGCCTCGGCGTCGAGGCTCAGGGTGACGTGGTCCGTGAAGCTCTCGCTGCCGCGGATCCCCTGCCGCAGGTCCTCCATCTTGACCGTCACGCTCGCGGGCGGGGTCACGTTGGGGACCTTGGGGTCGGTGATGCCGGCGGGGTCCACCACCGCCATCTGCCGGGTGAGTCGTCCGACGCTTGCGATGAGGCGCTTCCCGTCGAACTGAAGCTCGAGGATGTCCCCGGGTTTCGAGAGCCGCAGGACCTCCTTCAGCTTGTCAACGTCCACGCCGACCTCCGTGGGTTCCCCCGTGAACTCCTCGAAGATCGGTTTGTGCAGCTTGAGCACCAGCATCGCGACGTGGGAGGGGTCCACCGCCTTCGCCTCCAGTCCGTCCTTCGAGATGGAGAGCTTGACCTCCGTGACGAGGGTGGAAACCACCTCCACGACTTCGCGGAGGTTTTCCATCTTGATACGGACCTTAAACATCGTTGGCCTCGGCTTCGCACATCGGTCGCCTCTAAAAGGGTTGCTTTGGCGGTTCGGACCCGGCCGGTCGCCGCAAGGCGTTTGGGGGCCGCACCGGTGGGATGTCCATGACCGAACTCGCCTACCTCGCCGACCTCCCGTCGGCGTACGTGCGAGCGTTCCGCTCCCGGGTCACGGCCCTGCCCCCGGGCGGGGTCGTGCTGGAGCGGACGTACTTCTACCCGACCGGAGGGGGCCAGCCGGCCGACCACGGCGTGCTCCGCATCGGAGAGCACCGATGGGAGGTTACGGACGTGGGTCGCTCGGGCTCGGCTGTGGTCCACCGGATCCGGGCCGTGGGTGGGGCTCCTCGCGCTCCGCCGATCGGTGGAGAAGTGGAAGGCGAGCTCGATTGGGCTCGGCGCTACCGCCACATGCGCCTGCATACGGGCCAACACCTGTTGAGCGCCCGCGTGTTTTCCCGTACCGGACTGAGGACCGTGAAGGCCAACCTCTCGGGCGCGACCGCTTCCCTCGACCTGGAAGGGGAGCTCGACCCCGCCCTGATCCGGGACCTCGAGAGCGACCTCGGGGAGGCGCTTCGATCGCCGCACACCGTGTCGATACGGCAGGTGCCACGCGCCGAATGGGATGCCCGTCCTACGGCACCGAGGTCCGGTCTCGTTCCGCTCGCACCCCAGGTCGACCCCGTCCGGGTCGTGGAGATCGAAGCGGAGGATGCCTGCCCCTGCGGAGGGACCCACGTCCGCTCCACCGCCGAGATCGGACGCACCCGCCTGGCGCCGCCCGTCTCTCGCCCCGGCGCTGGCTCCCGGCTCGTCTTCACCCTGGTCGAGACCGAGTTGACCGCTCCGCCCGCGTGACCCCGTACAGGTGGGCGTCGTGCCACCGCGCGTGGTGGTAAAGGGCCGACCGAAGCGTCCCCTCACGCTGGAACCCGAGCCCCTCGACGAGTCGACACGACGCGGTGTTCTCCACGTCGCACGTGGCCCCGACCCGCTCGACGGAGGTCGTACGGAACACATGGTCGACCAGCAGACCCACCGCCTCTCGTCCGTACCCCCGGCCCCGGGCCGAGGCATCGCCGATGAGATACCAGACCTCGACGGTCTGGAGCACGGGATGGGAGACGTAGTGGCCGACCACGCCCACGGCGCCGTGCGCTCCGAGGGGTTCCACGGCGAACCGGGGAGCCAGGGACAACATATCCGCGCTCGCCTCACGGACCGACTCGGCGAAGGAATCGTACGTGTCGGTGAAGAACCGGTCGTAGGGAGCCACGAGGTCCGGGTCGCTGTACCATTCAAACACGCGGGGAAGGTCCGCCGCCTCCAGCGGGCGGAGGCGGACTTTCGTCCCCTCGACTACCACCACGGAGACCTACCGGGTGGCGCGTCCGTGCCGGGCCGCGTCCGATTCGCCCTCGGCCGGGGTCGCGACGGCCCGGGGCTCGACCGGGAAGGTGGTCTCTTCGAGTTCGACCCGCTGGACCTCGAGCGCCGCCCGGTGACCGGTCGCGGTCAAGGAAAGCACGTGCTTAGGCTCCGAGTATCCCACGACGTACTGGGTTCGTCGGTAGATCATCCGGGACATTTCGAGAATGCGCAGGGCGTTCTTCAGTGCCGCGGGGTCCTCGCCCGCGAACTTTCGCGCGATCCCGAACTCGGTGGTCCACTGGTCCGCTTCGAACCGGACCTGGTTGCCCCGATGTTCGAGCAGATGGACGAGGAGGAGACGCTCGATGCGACTGAGCTCCTCGCGCGTCATGGTTGGTTCGCGGGCGATCAGGCGATCGTCGTGATCTCGTAGTTCACGTCGAGTCCCTTCAGCCGCTCATGCATCTCGGTGACGAGATGGATCACGTCGTCCAGCGTCGCCTTCTCCTTCCACTTGAACACAAAGTCGTGCATTCCCATCGACTCCTCGAACCCGACCGAGCGCATCGCTTCGAGTACCTTAGTGGGGTCGGCGCCCTCGGAGTGAAAGGTCATCCGGACGTACGTTCGCATGCGCTCCCCCGCTCGAGAGTGTGGGTAAGTCGTGTTTAGGCGGCCCTCCGTTTATATATGCTTCCCTAACTCGTGGGAACCCCGAATGAAGGGGCCGAACCCCGGGGGAGCGGTCGTCGTCACGGGCGGGGCCGGAGCGATCGGCTCGTGGCTCGTCCGGAGCCTCGTCGAGCGAGGCGCGACCGTGCGGGTCCTCGACAACCTCTCCACCGGTCGCCGCGAGCTACTTCCCACCTCCCCCCGAATCACGCTGACCACGGCCGACCTGAGCCATCCGGGCCCCTGGTCGGAGCAGTTCGCCGGTGCCTCCAGCGTCTGGCACCTCGCGGCCAACCCGGACATTCGGCTGGGGACGGCCGATCCCCGGGTCGACGTCGAGAACGGGACGCTGGCGACGTTCCACGTGCTCGAGGCAGCGCGCCGCCACGACGTGACCTCCGTCTCCTACTCCTCCTCGAGCGTCGTCTACGGACAGGCCAAGGTCTTGCCGACCCCGGAAGAGTACGGTCCGCTCCTTCCCGAGTCGATGTACGCGGCCGGAAAGCTGGCGGCCGAGGGCCTCGTATCGGCGTACGCGCACTCCTACGGCATCCGAGGACACATCTACCGGTTCGCGAACATCATCGGTCCCGGGATGGGACACGGCATCCTCCCCGACTTCTTCGCGAAACTGCGGGCCGACCCGACGCGTCTCGAGGTCCTGGGGGACGGTCATCAGGCGAAGAGCTACCTCCGAACCGAGGATTGCGTCGCGGCGATGCTCCTCGGCGCGGGGCAGGCCCAGGAACCGGTGAACGTGTTCAACCTCGGGAACGCCGACCGGATCACGGTCCGGGAGATCGCGGAGAAGGTCGTCGCAGCCCACGGAGGTCGCGCCCGAATAGACTACACCGGAGGGACCCGGGGTTGGGTCGGCGACGTGCCGCAGCAACTGCTCGCGATCGACCGGATCCAGCGACTCGGCTGGAGCCCGCGCTACAACAGCGCCGGGGCGATCGACCGCACCATCGCCGAGCTCCAAGCGGCTGCCGGTTCGGGACGGGGCTAGCCCGCGACCGCCCGATAGACCGCCAGATGGGCCTCGACGATCCGGGGCCACGCGAATCGGTCCAAGGCGGCGGCGCGGGCCGCTTCCCCGATCCGGCGGCGGAGTCCCCCGTCCGCGAGCAGCGCTTCCGCGTGGACCCGCGTCGACGCCCGAAAGGTCGTCGGGTCGGCGTCCGCGATGACCCAGCCGGTCCGGTCGTTCTCGACGACCCCTTCTACCGCGCTCCCGCCGAGGATGGGCAATCCGGCGGACAGGCCCTCGAGCACGGTCGCGGATAGGATCTCGACGGCACTCGGATGCACCAGGAAGTCGCTCTCCGCGTACAGCCGTCGGAGGTCGGTCTCCGATACTTCGCCGAGCAGCTCGACCGAGTCGCCCGCCGCACGGACCTGGGCCGCGTACTCGGGCGATGGCTGAGGTCCCGCGATGCGGAGCTGGACGCCGGTACCCCGCAGCGCCTGCGCGGCCCATTCCCATCGCTTGAACGGGAGCACCACTCCGACCCCGAGGGCCCGTCGGCCGGTGCGAGCGTCCCAGTCCGGCTGAAATCGTTCCGTGTCCACCCCGAAGGGGATCACCGAGATCGGTAGGGGGTGCGGGCTGGGAACCTGGCTGCGCATGGTTCGGGCCAGGGGTTCGGTCAAGGCCACGGTGGCCCGGGCGCGCCGCACGGCGCGACGCTCGAGCCAGTAGCCCCACTGGTGGGAGAGCTGGGTCCGGTAGAACCAGTGACGGGAGTGGGACGTGTAGACGAACGGGAATCCTCCCAGGGCGAGTCGATTGGCGACGACCGGCGTGTGGGCGTGCAGTACGTCGTACCGCTCCGCCCGGATCAGCCGAGGTACCTCGAGAGCGAACGGGATCTCGTCCCGGGTCCGTCGCCGGCGAACTCGATTGATCACGATCGCCTCGTGGCCCGCCGCGATGAGCCCGGTTCGGAGGTCGTCGATGATTCGCTCGACCGCACCGTACCCCGTCGGGGGGATCGGTTGCACGCCGCCCCCGAGGAGAAGAATCCGCACGCGTCCCTCACCGACCGAGAGACTAATTAAGCGGCGGACACGCTGGGGTACTCCCGCGGGGCCTCGGCCCCGGTACTCCGCGGACCTTGGGATTCGTATGGGCACGGTCTGTGTGGAGATTGCCGTCCGGGACGATCCGCGGCTCCTGAAGGCGCTGGAATCGCTCGCGAACCAGACCCGCCTCCCCGAGCGGGTCTTCGTCGCCGCCTCGCCGAAGTCCCCGGACGCGCTGGTCGAGGCCGCGACGACCCGATGGCCGTCGATCCACGTCCAACTGGTCCGCTTCGCTGGGGGACCCGTGGATGCTCGGACCTCCTCGCTGCCGTACCTGAAGGAGGACACGACCGCCTTCCTCGACTCGGACGAGATCGCGCCCCCGGATTGGCTCGCCACGATCGTCGCCCCCATCGAACAGGGACGCGCGTCGTACACCGGTGGGCCGACCCGCCCGCTCCGCGCCGCGGAGAACCCGATCGAGCGGTACTATGAGCTGCTCGAGGAATCCATCTACGCCGACCTCGTGCCGGCGAGCGTGACCTACCTGCCGCTCGGGAACTCGGCCTGGCGTACCTCCCTCCTCCACGAGTTCGGGTTCGACCCCCGGGTGACCGCGGAGGACCACGACCTCGAGACGCGGGTCCGCCGCGCGGGACACGCGGGTCTCTTCCTCCCCGAAGCGTGGGTCTACCACGACAAGAGCAACGAGACGAGCTACTACCGGTGGGCGCGGAAGCGCTACCTGTACCTGTTCCAGATGGCGATGTCGATCCTGAAGAACGGAGAGCTCCGCGACCGACTCTCCGAGCACCGGAAACCCGTCCGTCACCCGCTTCGGTACGTGGAGGCGATGATGAAGCCGTTCGCCCTCGCCCATGCGTGGGTGCGGTGGTCCCGGGTCGGTGGCCCGGACGTTCCTCCTCCTCCCTCGTAAGGGCGCAGGAGACCCCGAGCGGGGCGGGGCCTCCGAACACGCCCACCGACCCCTTCCCGCCCACCCAGGCCGTGCGCTCGCCGGGAAAACCTTAAGCGAGCCCCCGGTTCGGCGGGGCCATGCCATCCGAGGGCGCCAAGCACTCCACGGTCACCCATCCGGGGGACCTCGTCCGACTCGAGTACGACCTGTGGGCCGAGGGCGGAGGGCGCACGGACCTGATCGACACCACGCACCAGGAAGTCGCCCAGGAAGCGAAGGTCGCGGAAACGACGGGCCAGGTCTGGGGACCCCGTCCCCACCAGATCGGCGGCGAATACTTCCCGACCGGAGTGGAGAACGCGCTGATCGGCCTTCCCGTCGGCCAGGAACTCGAAAAGGAGTTCTCCCCCGCGGATTCGTTCGGGGAACGCGACCCGAAGCTGATTGAGCTCTACTCGATGCACGAGATCTCCCGGCTCTCCGAGATGCGCCGGGAGGATGCGCACCTCGACATCGGCACGGTCCTCACCATCGAGGGGCGCCGGGGCCGGGTCGTCACGCTGACCCAGGCCCGTGTCCGGGTCGATTTCAACCCCCCTTTCTCGGGCAAGAAGATCCGTGGTAAGTTCAAGGTGACCGAGCAGGTCACGGATCCGGTCGACCAGGTCCGGGCGATCGTCGAGCTCCAGTACGGTCGGTCGTCCGAGTTCAAGGTCGAGGTCCACGAAAAGGTCGTCACGCTGCACGTCCCGGAGCGGTCGAAGTTCGACATCTCCTGGATGGCGGCCAAGCCGCGCGTGATCGACCGGATCCGCACTCACGTCCACCCCCACTCGGTGCGGGTCGTCGAGGAGTACGTTACCCCGGTCGCGGAGAAGCCAGCCGAGAAACCCGTGGAAAAGTCGGATGCCGAGGGCGACGAGAAGAACGCGGACGCCGCGACCACGGCGGAGACGAAGACCCACGAGACGAAACGCGTTCGAGCCTCCCCCAAGGCCGAGCCCACGCCGAAACCCGCCGAAGGCGGGGAGTAGGGACGCCCCCAGCTCGTACTAGGGGTGTATCAACCCCGAGGGAGGTCGGTACGACATGACCTCCTCGACCCCGATGCCCAAGATCTCGACCTCCTTCGTGATCGTCGTGTTCACCGTGGCCGTCGTCGTCGGCGCCCTGGTCATCTATTTCGGGATCACCGGGGCCTTGGGGGGCCCGATCCCGTAGGGACCGCGGTTCGTATCCTCCCGAAATAAACCCCGATGTCCGTCGCCCCCCTCGTGTCCTTGCCCAACGTGGCCCCCCGACGCCCTCGCAACCCGAACGCCGGATGGATCGCGGGCTGCCTCGTGATCGTCGGCGTCCTCGCCGCCGGGGCGGTCCTGTGGTTCTCGTACCACCCCTGGTAGGTACGCTCAACCAGGTGCGGCCCCGCGCGCCTCCGGCCATCGATAGAGATAGACATTGGTCTCGCGGTCGAAGACGGTCGGGGTCCATCCCGGTACCTCGTGACAGTGGCTGACCAGGCGCGCGCCGGGGCGGAGCTCCCGCTCGAGCTTGGGGCGGAGGCGGGCCATCGCGCCCGGCCACAGGAAGGCCGTCACGACCGTCGCGTCCTTGAAGTCCAGGTGGAAGAGGTTCCCCCAGACCAGCTCGATCCGGTCCCCCGAGGAACCGAGTCGGCGACGGAGGCGAAGGATCAGGAAGCGGAGCGGCTCCACTTCGACGCCGACGACCCGGGCGTGGTAGTTCCGGGCCGCCCGGAACACGATCGCCCCCGTGCCGGCGCCCAGGTCGTAGACGACGTCCTGGGGTCCGACCTCCGCGAGACGGAGCATCATGCGGACCGAGCGGCGGGGGGTCGGTTGGTACCCGGCCCCGAACGCGAACGAGGCGTAGACGAAGTACGAGAGGACGCCGAGCCCGACCAGGATGAGGGTGAAGGCGAAGAGCGGAGAGATCGCCATCCGACCTACCGGCGCCGGTACCAGTCCCGGTAGAGCTGGTCGGCAGCGCTCATCGGGTCCGTCCTCCGTGCGACCACGCGGTCCAAGAGGGTGCGGAGCTCCGGGTCCCGCTCGAGTCGCTCGCTGACGTCCTTCCCGACCCGGTCGCGGAGGCGCCCGGCGATCTCCGCCGCAAGGCGCCGTCGCTCCCCGGCGAGGCGACCCCCGTAGGTGTCGAGGAACGATTCGTGGGAGGCGATGGCCTGCCAGAGTTCCGATACCCCCAGCGGGAGGGTCGTCGAGGTCCGGACGATCGGCGGGGCCCAGTTGTCGCGTCCCTTCCCGAGGCTGACCAGCTCCGCCAGGTCCCGAGCGGCGAGTTCGGAGCCGGGGAGGTCCGCCTTGTTCACGCAGAACACGTCCGCGATCTCGAACAGGCCGGCCTTCAGCGTCTGGACCTCGTCCCCGAGGTGGGGCACGAGGACGACCACGTTGGTGGTCGCGATCTCCCGGATCGCCACATCCACCTGACCGGAACCGACCGTCTCCACGAAGACGACATCGAAGCCGGCCGCCTCGAGGAGGCGGGCCACTTCCCGGGTCGTGGCGGCGACCCCTCCGGCCTCCCCCCGGCTCGCCATCGACCGGAAGAACACCCCGTCATCGTCCGCCCGCCGCTCGAGGCGGATCCGGTCCCCCAGGACGGAGCCCCCGGTGAACGGGCTCGAAGGGTCCACCGCGATGGCCCCGACGGTCTTGCCCTGCGCGCGGAGCGCGCCGATGAGGGCGCTCAAGAGGCTCGACTTTCCGACCCCCAACGGGCCGCAGAGACCGACCAGGGGGATCGTCCCGGTCCCCGGGTACAGCGCCCGTACGACGGGCGCGATGCTCGGGTCCGCGTTCTCGACCGCGGTGATGGCGCGCGCGAGGGCGCGACGGTCGCCCCGACGGATCGCGCGGGCGACCGGGGGAATACGGGCGGCCCCGCTCATGCCGGGCCGCGCGCCAACTGTCGGGCGGTCGTGACGATCTCCTCGAGCGTGGTCCCGGGTCCGAAGATGGCGCGTACCCCCGCCTTCTTGAGACGGCGGGCGTCCTCGTCCGGGATGATCCCTCCGGCGAACACGGGGATGTGACCTGCCTTTTCCTTCTTCAGGAGGGTCAGGATCCGGGGGAAGAGGGCCATGTGCGCCCCGGAGAGGATGGAAAGACCGATCAGGTCCACGTCTTCTTCCAGCGCCGCGCGGACGACGTCTTCGGGAGTCTGGCGGAGGCCCGCATAGATGACCTCCATGCCCGCGTCCCGGAGGGCCCGGGCGACGACCTTCGCCCCCCGGTCGTGCCCGTCCAGCCCCGGTTTCGCGATCAGGACGCGGATCGGGGTCGACTTCGGACGACGCGCCATCGGTTTCTCCCGGCGCGCTCGACGGGCTCGGCGGAAAAAAGCTTTCCCTCGTATGGACGGACGACGCTAGAGCAGCGTGAACAGGTCGAAGATGAGGTTCCCGAACGCAAGGGCCGCGAGGGCGCCGGCGAAGAGCAGGACGACGAACGGGAGTTGAGGTCCCACCCGCACACGGGAGATCCCGCGCCCGCGGAGGTCCTCGGCGATGTGTTCCCTCCACTTTTGATCCCCGGCGGAGGTCTCGATCTCCCCCTCGGCCACCGGGTCCACCGGATACCGCTCGTCCCGCACCCAGACGAACTGATGCGGAAGCGCGGCGACGGGGATCATGTACGTCGTGAACCCGTCCCTCGCGCGGAACTCGCCCCGCGCGAGGTTCAGGACCGCGAGCGCGAGGGGAACCACGACGGAAAGCAGCGCGGCGTCCATCAGGAGGTCGACAGCGAACGGGATCACCGACGTGATGGGAAGGATGCCTCGAGGGACCATCCACAGCGGGATCGGGAAGAACGGAACGAGGAGCCCCGCGACCATGACGGCCTTGGCGTCTGCCCCGCCGAAGAGGACGCCCGCCTCGAAGAGTCCCCGCGCAAAGAGGACCGTGAGGACCACGGCGAGGGCGTTCACCGGTACCGCGGTCGGACCGAGTCCGTCCAGGACCACGCCGGCACCGAACAGGGCGAGCACGCCCAGATAGATCGCCAGCTCGACCAGGTCGGCCCGCCACTCCCCACCGAATGCCTCGTCCCACGGAACGAGATGCTGGAACACGAAGGCGGCGCCGACCACCCAGAATACGGTCGGAACCCACCCTCCGGCGGCGACCGCAAGGCCCCCCAGCACCGCCCCGGCGAGGGTCAGGACGACCCAGAGTCCCTCGGGGACCTCCCGAGTGCGCGCATCGGTGATGGCCCCAAAGCCGAGTCCGACGACGAGGAGTACCGCGCCCGCGTCCAGAAGCGTGGAATCCGGAACGAGCAACCTCCCTCCGTCCGCCAGCGAACCGACGCAGCCCCTACCTCATAAGCCCGTGTCCGGGAACGCAAGGGGTCGGTGTTCCTTTTCTAGCCGCCCTACCTCTAACTAGGTCGGATGACGACACCGGCCGCCCCTGGCTCGAGCGCGGGACACGGACCATCCGGTGGCGGAGGCGGGGAGTCGACCGCTCCCCGTCGCACCATCCCACCGTGGCTCATCGTCGCGCTGGCGGTCGGCATCGCGGTGGTCGTCGTGGTGGGCGGGCTGGCCCTGTCGGGGAAGTTCGGTCCGGGCAGCACCTCCCAGCTCGGTCCGTACCCGACGTTCGCGGGCGCCGTCTCCGAAGCCCAACCCGCTGCGAACGCGGTCTCGGGCGGCCCGTGGCAGGCGGCGCTCGGGGCCGCCATCCGGATACCCTCGCCGTTGGAATACCCGACCCGGAACATCACTCAGGTCGTTTCGTCCCTGGGCTGTAACGTGACGCTACTCGGGGTGCCGCCCAAAGTCATCGCTGTGGACGACACGCCGGTCTCGGAAGGCCTCGGGACCTCCGGGTTCTGGATCGTCGGGTTCGTGAACACAAGCGGAGGCGTGCTCGGGGTCACCGTGGACGACGGTTCGGCGACCGCCCTCTTCGACGTGAGCACGTCGGCCTGCCCGAAGATCACCGACAGCCTCCTCCCGTTCCCGAACGGCGCCTGGGACTCGTCGAGCGTTGTCGGCGCCGTGAACAGCGCGGGTGGGTTCTCGTTCCTTACGGCCCATCCGAACGCGAGCCAGATCTTTTTCGGTGTGGGAGGGTTCGGCATCCTCGCCCCCGAGCCCGTTTGGGGCGTGGTCTTCAACTCGTGTCCCCTCGCCTTCATCGCGAACACGTCCGGACTCGAGTTCAACGCGACCGTGGAGGGCACGACGGTCTCCTCCCACAGCTCCGGGTCGGTCAGCTGCTCCGCTCTGCCCAACATCCGCCTGCCCTCGCTCGTAGCGATGTCGACCGGGGCCCAGTGGCTCGGAAAAGCTATTTAAAGCCCCTATAGGTCGCCCCGTCCCTCAAGGTTCAATGGTCGAGTACAAGCTCGTCATCTCTGAGCGCGCCGTCTCTCTCGCGCGCACCGTCGCCGACCCGCAGGCCGCGGGCTTTCTGGGCAAGCGGATCGGGGAGACCGTGGGGGGAGAGTTGATCGGCGCATCGGGCTACACTTTCCGGATCACGGGCGGGACCGACAAGAGCGGGTTCCCGCTCCGCCCCGACCTGCCGGGCGCCCGCCAGACCCGCCTCTACGTCGGCCACGGGTTCGGGTTCGACGCCCCCCGCCTCGGGATGCGCAAGCGCCGGACGTTCCGCGGGAACACGATCAGCGAGGACACCGTCCAGATTAACCTCGTGGTCGAACAGAAGGGCCCGAAGCCCCTCGCGGAGCTTCTCGCGGCGTCATGAAGGTCCCCCGGCAACCCGAGGTCAATATCGGACTCGTCGGTCACGTAGACCACGGGAAGACGACCCTGACCCAAGCCCTCACGGGCGAATGGACCGACCGACATTCCGAGGAACTCAAGCGGGGCATCTCCATCAAGCTGGGGTACGCCGACGCGGCGTTCTTCCAATGCCCCAATTGCCCGCCCCCGTCGTGCTACGGGGTCGACCCGAAGTGCGCGAACTGCGGCGGCGAGGCGAAGTTCCTGAGGGCGGTGTCGTTCGTGGACGCTCCCGGCCACGAGACGCTGATGGAGACGATGCTCAGCGGGGCGGCCATCATGGATGGCGCCCTCCTCCTGGTCGCGGCGAACGAACCGGTACCCCAGCCCCAGACCCGGGAGCACCTCTACGCCCTCGACATCATCGGCGTCCGCAAGGTCGTGGTCGTCCAGAACAAGGTCGACCTGGTCTCGAACGAGGCGGCGGAGGAGAACCATCGCCAAATCATGGAGTTCTTGAAGGGCTCTCCGATCGCGTCGGCCCCGGTGGTCCCCGTCAGTGCGAACCACCGCGTCAACATCGACGCCCTCATTGAGGTCGTCCAAGATACGATCCCGACCCCGCAGCGGGATCCGAAGAAGCCCCCCCTCATGTACGTGGCCCGGTCGTTCGACATCAACCGGCCCGGCACCCGGCCCGCCGACCTCCAGGGGGGCGTGCTCGGGGGCTCGCTGATCCAGGGCCATTTGAAGGTCGGCGAGGAGATCGAGATCCGACCCGGCCCGAGCGGGGAACCCAGCACCCATGCCGAGTCGCTGACGACCACGGTGACGTCGATCATTTCCGGTGGCCAGGAGTGGGACGAACTCCACCCGGGGGGCCTCGCGGCGCTCGGGACGAGCCTCGACCCGTCCCTCGCGAAGGGGGATGGCCTGACCGGGCGGCTCGTCGGGACGGTCGGCACGCTCCCTCCCGTCAGCCAGCGGATCCGCCTGAAGGCGACGCTGCTCGATCGCGTGATGGGGGCCCAGCGGGACATCAAGGTCGAAAAGATCCGTACCAGCGAGGTCCTCGCGGTCACGGTCGGCACGACGATCGCGGCCGGCAAGGTGACGAGCGCGCGCGGGGACGACGTCGAGCTCGCGCTCAACCGGTCCGTGACGGTCTTCCCCGGCAGCCGGGTCGCGATCTCCCGCAAGTTGAACGCCTGGCGGTTGATCGGCTACGGGATCGTCGAGGGGGGCAGCCGGTGAAGCCGGACCTGCTCGAGATCCTGCGCTGTCCGGTCTGCCACGGTGAACTTTCCCTGACGTCCCAGCAGACCCAGGGGGACGAGATCGTCCGGGGAACGCTGGCGTGCGCCCACTGCCGGGTCGACTACCCCATCGCGGACGGGATCCCCGACCTGCTCCCTCCCGACGAGCGAGACTGAACCGCGTTCTCACACGGCGTAGTAGTAGCCGAACAGCGCGAAGAACATCAGGACCGCAACGCCGACAGCCGGCAGGAGCCAGCGGATCGCCCCGCGGGAGCGGGCCTGGACGGAACTCCCGACCGTCACGACCGGGATGGCGAACGCAAGCCAGTAGCCGGTGAGCACGGTCGTGTAGAGGGCGAAGGCCGTCCGGTTCCCATGCGGATCCCTCGCCGAGAGTCCCACGACCAGGGCGACGGCGAAGACCAGGAACCCGAGGCTCACGCCCGCGGCATCGAGGTACCCCTCGAAGGCACGCTTGCCCCGCGTCGACCGACGGAGGAGAACGAGCATCACGACGAAGAGGCCGAGCGTAACGACGAGGAGGTAGAAGGCCGGGGTGGCGAGGGTGAGGTCGTACGCGCCGGGCGCGGGGGAGGCGGGGGCCATCGTCGGTCTCCTACGGCGCGAGGAGGATCGCGCGCGCCGGACCGCCGTCGCCGTTCTCGAGACGCAGCGGGAGGCATTGGAGCTCGTACGCTCCCGGGGGTGCGTCGGCGAGCGCGAGCCCTTCCAGGATCAGCGCCCCCTGTCCGAGGAGCCGGTGATGAACGGGATACCGCCCACTCGGGTCCGATTCGACCGAGAGGGAATCGACCCCGACCAGCCGGATCTTCCGGGCAACGAGGGCGTCGGCGGCCGGCGGGGTGAGCGCGACGTAGTCCGCAAAGAACGCGGCGTTCGACCGCCATCGTTCGGAGTTCGAGGTTCGGAAGAGCACCCGCTCGACCCCCGCGGGAATCCCCGCCACCTCCGTCGGTCCGATCTCGGTCCGGCGGGGATCCACCCCGACGACCACGCAGGGTCCGTTGAGGATGCCGAGGTCGATCCGGTCGATGGGCAGCCCGCCCGCGAAGAAGTGGCGAGGCGGGTCGACATGGGTGCCCGCGTGCGAACCGAACGCGAGCGCCGAGAGGTTGTACGGGGCTCCGGTCTCGAGCGAATGCGTCGGAGACGAGGCGAAGAGTGGATCCCCCGGGAAGGCCGCCATCCCCGAGCGGAGCGGCATGGAGATGTCGATGCGACGCACGGTGTTGCGGCCCTCCGGGTCCTCGCTTCCCCGTCCGCCATGGTACCCTTAAGGGTTCGGTTCGAGGGCGGAGAGAAGTGGGTCGCCGAGAGGTGCCCGACCGGCCGTGCGGTTCGAGCCGAAGGGTTAAGCGGTTCCGACCCGACCGGACGGGGATGGTCCGCCCACGGCCCTCCGACGAGGACGAGGAGCCGGACGACGTGGACGACCCGGACGAGGACGAAGAGCCGTCCCCCTCCCGGTCGCGACGAAGTCCCCGCCGCCGGCATTCGCGCGGCCGACCGGCCCCCGTGCGACGGTGGTCGGGAGGTTCCCGGTCCGAGAAGGACGATGGGGACGACGATCCCGAGGGCGAGGAACGACGTTCCCGATGGCGTCGTGACCGGACGCCGGTCTTCTGGCGGGCCCGGGACTCCCTCTACTTCGGCCCGCTGGTGGCGCTAGCGATCGTGATCATCCTGATCTCGTCGCTCTACGCCTTCACCCAGAACTGGCCGCCGGTCTACGTCGTTGAGTCCGGTAGCATGCAGCACGGAACGAACGACGTCGTCGGGCTGATCAACGCCGGCGACCTCGTGCTGGCCCAGAAGATACCCACCCAGAACATCCAGACCTACTTCGACGGGTTCCATTCCGGGTACTCGACCTACGGTGAGTACGGCGACGTCATCCTCTACTGGCCGAACGGGGGGAGCAGTACTCCCATCATCCATCGGGCGATCCTGTACCTCCAGTACGACCCTCAAACGAACGGGTACAACCTCTCGAGTCTCACGGGCCTCCCCTGCGGGAGCGAAGCGGGGTCGGTCTTCTCGGTCACCGGACTCAACCCCTGCACCACGACGAGCGTGACCGGGACCTTGAGCCTCTACCACGTCGGGTGGATGAACGGGAACGTGACCATCCCGCTCACCGCGAGCGTGATCGGGGCCCACTCCGGCTTCCTCACCATGGGCGACAACAACACCCTGTGCGGTGGCCCCGGTTGCCCGCTGCTTCCCGACCAGGGAAACAATGCGTGGCTCAGCCAGCTGGTCGAGCCGGGTTGGGTCATTGGCGCCGCCCGGGGGATGTTGCCGTGGTTCGGCGCCTTCAAGTTGGCGCTCGAGGGACGTGGCGCGGCCGTACCGGCTCAGTCGTGGGAATTCCTCGGACTGACGATCGCCGGCTTGATCTTGCTCGCGCTCGGGATCCATTTCGCCCTGCGAGCCGAGGGGATCGAGGATCCGCGACGGGTGGAGCAGGAGGAGGAGGACGAGGAAGAGGAAGCCGAGGCGGGTCCCCCCGAGGGGGAGTCGCGAGGGCGTCGGATCCTCCGTTCCCTGCGCCCCTGGCGCTCCGTAGATGAAGAGGACGAAACGGACACCGACGAACCGCCGCGCGGCCATCGGTCTCCCCCCCACAGCCCGCCGAGCCCCCGTCACGGCCGTCCGCGGCCACATGTTCGCCGCGGCGCCAAGCCGAAGGCGAGGAAGCCGGCCTCGGGCGACGAGGACGAGGACCTCTAGGGACCGTCCGCGCAAGCCTTTAGAGCCGGGCGGGGTCCCGCGGACGAGGTTGGTCCACGATGCACGTTATCGGAGGTACGGCCTCGACCGCTCTCGCCGAACGGATCTCGCGGGAACTCTCCAACGCTCCGTTTGGGATCCCGTTCACGAAGCGGTTCCCCGATGGCGAGATGTATGTCCGGGTCGGGGGCCGGCTCGAGGGGGAGGACGTCGTCATCGTGCAATCCACGCGGACCGACGCGGACCTGCTCGAACTGATCCTCCTCGAGGACGCCGTGCGTGAAGCCGGGGCCGCCCACGTGTTCGTGGTGGTGCCGTACTTCGGCTACGCCCGCCAGGACCGCAAGTTCTTCCCGGGAGAGCCGGTCAGCGCGCGTACCTTGTGCCGCCACGTGGAGCTCGACGCGGACGCGGTCGTCACTGTCGACCTCCACTCCCCGCAGACCTTGGCGCAGTTCACCAAGCCCGCCTACGAGGCGAGCGGGATCCCCGCGATCGCCCGTCTCCTGCATGAGCTCCCGCTCGACGTGCTGGTCTCGCCCGACAAGGGCGGGGTCGAACGCGTGCGTCGGATGGCGGCGCTGCTCGAGAAGCCGTGGTTCGCCCTCGACAAGAAGCGGATCGACAGCGAACACGTGGAGCTGAAGATCCCGGCCGATCTGCCGGTCGCGCTCGAGGGGAAGCACGTCGTCCTGGTGGACGACGTGATCACGACGGGGGGGACGATCGTGGAAGCGGCCAAGCTGCTGAAGAAGAACCGCGCCGGCGCGATCAGCGCCGCGTGCACGCACGGCCTCTTCCTCCGCGACGCGTTCGAGCGCATCAAGGCCGTCACGGACGAGGTCTACTCGACCGACACCCTCGGCAACCCCGCCGAGAAGGCGTCGGTGGCGCCCGACATCGCCGACATCCTGCGCGCCCACCTCCCTTCGGGCTAACCGGGAGGCCGCGGTGGACGCTCCGCGCCCGGCGACCTCGGCCTCCTCGGACGACCTCCTCGAGCTGTTCCAGGCCATTCGACGGGAACTGAAACTGAGGGAAGAGGTCCCCTCGGGGGAGTGGGTCGAACGGTCGGCGCAAGAGGCCCGTGCCGGGACGCGCCCCGCGTGGTACTACCCGCCGGTGGAGGACGGTGGGGGTCTCGCGGTATACACCCGTCGGGAGTCAAAGGCGTGGGCCCACGTCCATTCCTCGGCCGGCCCCGCCGCGGAGGAGCGGGCCGGGCGCCTCGCCGCCGTCCTCCTCGAGTCGCTCCCCGCCGAAGTGCGGTCGGTCGCCCTCGGCTTCACCGGGTTCGACCTCGAGCAGGAGCGACGCGTGGCCCACGCCCTCGCCGACCGGTTCGGCGCGCAGGTCATCGAACGACACCAGATGGAGCGCCGCCTTCGTCCCGAGCCGCCCGTCGACGTCCCTGCGGCCCCTTCGGGGGTGCGCCTCATCCCGGTCCGAGACGCTACCCTCGAAGCGATCGCGGACCTCGACGCCCGGTCGTTCCAAGGAACGCTCGATGACCTCGTGGTCGGCGGGTCCCTCGCCCACTACTTGGACATGATGCGGGGGCTGCTCGACAGCCAGATGGGACGCTTCCTGGACGAGGCTTCGACCCTGCTCCTCCTGCCCCAGCCACTCCGGATCGTCGGCGGGATCCTCTGCGCGGAGACCTCGCCCCGCGAAGCGGTGATCCAGGACCTCATGATCGAGCCCGAACGGCGAGGGCATGGCGAAGGTCGCTTCCTTCTCCGATGGGGATTGCGGGCCCTCCACGCCTTGGGATACTCGACCGCCACGCTCTGGGTCACCGAGGCGAACCGGACCGCGCTCCGCCTCTACGAGACCGAGGGATTCTTGCGGACGGCGTCCACGGTCATCTTCCACTGGGGCCGCCCCGAAGGGGTTCCGCAGCCGCAGACATCCCGATAGTCGCATCCCGGATACATCCATCCCGGGCAAGCCGGGAGGGGCGTGGGGTCGTGGGTCTCAAGCGCTCCCCCGAGGAGTTCCGAGCGGAACCGCCAGAGACGGGAGAACAGCGTCGGGGAATCGAAGGTCAGCTCCAGGACCTGGACCCGGTCCGGATCCCCGAGCGCGAGCTCGTACCCGAGGATGATCCGGCCTCGCCGTGTCCCGGTCGCGACGCACCGGAACCCCAGGTCAAGGGCGTACTGTGGCGAGCGAGCGAGCCAATCCTGGCCGGGGACACGCGCCTTCGCCCGCGACGTGCGCACCAGGTACGGTTCCCCACGGAATCCCCCGACCTCCTCGTCCGGTTCCTCGGAGCGGGTCGGCAACCGAGCGACCTCCCCGACGGGCCCCGCTTCCACGGCCTCGGTCAGGCGTCGGTAGAGGTCGAATTCGGTCGACCGCGCGACCGGAACCGGTGGGTTCGTCGGACCGGGGAGTGCCCGACGGAAGAAGGCCCGCCGCGGGTAGAGGAGATCGCGGAAGAGGTCGATGACGGGAGGGTTCGGCACGACGGGGAGCGCCCCGAGCGCTTCCTCGAGCGGCCGAGCCAGATCCGCCCGGGGCTCGAGCGAGGCCACGTGGTCGAACGAGAGGGGATCGGCCGGGGCCTCGGCACCGGTGCAATCACACGTACCCGCAGTCTGCCATTCGCAACCTCGGCCGAACCAGGCGCAACGCGGGAGGGGCGCCGGCCGACGTTCCCGGATCGCGGTTCGGAGGCGTTCGGCGCGGGCGACCATTTCCCCTTGGAGGTCGGAGAGCGAGCGGAACCGGACGTCGTACACGGCGGCCCGGTCCGCCCGCTCGCTCTCCGAGTGCAGGTAGATGAGCCGTCCTTCGTCGCGGTCGAGCAGTCCGCAATACATCGCGAGCTGATCCAAGTGGTCCGGACGGGAACGGGCGAGGTCGTCCGACGGGAGCGGCGAGCTGCTCGTCTTCACCTCGATGGGACGGTCGGCGAGAACGTCGATCCGACCGTGCACCCCCTCCCGTCGGACCCGCACTTCGAGTTCTCCCGTCGCGGCGAAGAGGACCCCGAGCTCGCGATGCACCCGGCGTCCGCTCTCCAGTCGGGCCTCTCGTTCCGGCGAGGAGGGAGGGGGCGGGGCGGTCGCCCGCCAGAACGCGGGCCGCAGACCCAACAGGTCGGTCACGCTCACCGAGCGGGGCGCGTCCGCGGGCGGAAGGTGCGAAGCGAACCACCGCGCGAGTTCTGGATCTTCGCGAACCGTGACGCTGTTCCGCCACTCGGGTTCCGTTACGGGTTCCGGGTCGGGAGGCACCACGCCTAAGGGAGCCCCACCGAGTATAGGAGGATGGGCGCCTCTCCAGAAGCCGCTATACTGCCCACCCCGGTCCGGGGTTCGTGACCGACGCCGCCCGCCGACCCCTCATCATCGGAAGCGGGATCGCGGGACTGTACGTGGCCCTGCGGGGCCGGGAATTGGGTCTGCGCCCGACCCTGGTGACGAAGGGCCGACTCGAGGAGTCCAATACGCGCTACGCCCAGGGAGGGATCGCCGCTGCGATCGGTCCGGACGACTCCCCGGCCCTCCACCTCGCGGACACGGTCCGTGCGGGCGACGGGCTGGTCGACGTGGCCGCCGCCCGAGTCCTGACCTTCGAGGGGCCCGCCCGGATCGCCGACCTCGTGCGGTACGGGGTGCCGTTCGACACCGTCGAGGGCCAGATCGCCCTGGGGCGGGAGGCCGCGCACCGGCGCGCCCGGATCCTCCACGCCGGAGGGGACAGTACCGGTTACTCGATCGAAGAGGCGCTCAAGCACCGCGTCCAGGAGGCCGGTGTCGAGGCGCGGGAGCAAACGATCCTGCGGGCCCTTCTTCCGGGAAACCGGGACGGCCCGGTCGCCGTCCTCTCCGATGCGGAGGGGCGGGGGGTCGAGTACCTGACGCCGGGCCCGGTCGTGCTCGCGACGGGAGGAGCGGGCAGTCTGTATCGGCAGAGCTCGAACCCCTCCGTGGCGACAGGGGAAGGGGTCGCGATCGCGTTCCGGGCGGGCGCGCTGCTGACGGACATGGAGTTCATCCAGTTCCACCCGACGGTCTTCTGGAAGACCGGGGCGCCCCGATTCCTCATCACCGAGGCGATGCGGGGGGAGGGGGCGATCCTCCGTACGGACACCGGGGTCCGTTTCATGCCGTCGTACCACCGGGACGCGGAGCTCGCGCCGCGTGACGTGGTCGCCCGCGCCATCGACCGGGAGATCCATCGCTCGGGTCACGGGTGCGTCTACCTCGATGCGACCGCGCTGCCTCGCGATCGGCTCGTCACCCGATTCCCCTCCATCACCCGGTTCCTGGCGTCGTACGGCCTCGACATTTCCCGCGATCGCATCCCGGTCGCGCCGGCGGCCCACTTCATGATCGGCGGTGTGACGACCGACACGGACGGGCGGACGACCCTCGAGGGTCTCTACGCGTGCGGGGAGGTCGCGTCGACGGGGGTGCACGGGGCGAATCGTCTCGGGAGCAACTCGCTGCTCGAGGGACTGGTGTTCGGGGAGCGGGTCGCGCGTCAGCTCCTCCACCCCGTTGCCGGAGGACCCTCCCGACCAGCCGAGACGCTGGAGGTGTCTCTCCCGGTGCGGGCCGGGCGACCGGACGGGGAGGCCGCTCTCGAAGTGATCCGGGACACCCTGTGGGACGAGGTCGGGATCGTGCGCTACGCTCCGGGTCTCCGCAACGCGCTCGCCACCTTCGAACGCATCCTGGCCGCCGACGAGCCGGCGGGCCGGGACGGGATCCCCGGACCGCTCGCCAACGCCGCCCTGACCGGCTCCTTCATCGCCCGCGCGGCGCTCGAGCGGACCGAGAGTCGGGGGGCTCATTTCCGGTCGGACCGGCCGAAGAAGCAAGCCGCCTGGGAGCGCCATCTCGGGTTGGTCCTCGCGCGTCCCCGTACTTCGACCAGCCGAGGCCGGGCGACAAGGGTTATGCGCCGCAAGTCGTCGCCGTCCTGATGGACCTCTCCCTCTCAGAGGAGGACCGGGAGCTCCGGGACGCCGCCCGTCGCTTTACCCGGAAGGAGATCGCGCCCGTCGCGGACCGGATGGACCGGGAGGATCACTTCCCCCGGGACGTCTTCCGCCGGTTGGGGGAGCAAGGGTTCCTCGGCATCACGCTGCCCACGGAATACGGCGGTCTCGGCCTCTCGTATCTCGCCCAGGCGATCCTCCTCGAGGAGATCGCCCGCGCCAGCCCCGCGCTTGCGCTCAGCGTCGGCGCCCATTCGAACCTGTTCGCCGATAATTTGGCCCGCAACGGGACCGAGGAGCAGAAGAGGGCCGCCCTACCCGCCATCGCGCGAGGCGACGCGGTGGGAGCGCTCGCGCTCACCGAACCGGGCTCGGGATCGGACGCGGTGAGCCTCCGGACCCGGGCCGAGCGGCACGGGGACCACTTCATCCTGAACGGGTCGAAGCAGTTCATCACCAACGGTCCCGTCGCGGACTGGCTCCTCGTCTATGCGAAGACCGCGCCCGCGCGGGGCGCGCGCGGGATCAGCGTCTTCCTGGTCGCCCGCGACACCCCCGGGTTCTCGGTGGCCAAGAGCCTGGACAAGATGGGCATGCGGGGGTCTCCCACAGGCGAGCTCTCTTTCCAGGATTGCCGGGTGCCGGCGGACCGGTTGGTCGGCACCGAGAACGAGGGCGTCGCGGTGATGATGAGCGGACTCAACGTCGAGCGTGCGGTCCTCGGCGGCATCCCGGTCGGGATCCTCGCGGAGTGCCTCGACCGCTCCCTCGAGTACGCGAGGACGCGGGAACAGTTCGGCCAGAAGATCGGCCAGTTCGAGTTGATCCAGGCGAAGCTGGCGGACATGTACGCGGACCTCGAGGCGGCGCGCTGGCTCGTCTACGCGGCCCTCGATTCAGTCGCCCACGACCGCCGGAGCTTGCGGGCGAGCGCGGCCGCCCTCACCTTCGCTTCGGAGGCGTCCACCCGACACGCCCTCGCCGCGATCCAGATCCACGGCGGGTATGGCTACATGCGGGACCTGCCGCTCGAACGGTTGATGCGCGACGCGAAGCTGCTCGAGATCGGCGCCGGCACGAGCGAGATCCGTCGGCTCATCGTCGGCCGAGAACTTCTCGGCCAGGGCTTCGAGGACCGCCCGGTCGCCGGCGGCTCCTCGACCGAACGTATATAGACGCCGGAGACAAGTCTCGGAATATGGCAGGGCGACCCACGACCGGCTCGGGTCCCTCCTCGACCGCGCTCCGCCTGGAAGTCCTCAAGGAGCTCCAGTCCATCCTCGATGACCGAGAGGTTCGGGATCGGCTCGACCGAGGTCCGATCGCGGAGACCAAGGGTCGGGAACACTGGGTCCTCCACCTGCTGCTCCGTGCCCAGGAGTCGACCAGCTCGCACTTCGACCTGATCATCCAGACCGTCTACTCCAACCTGACCGCCCGGCTGACGACGATGGACGACCGCCTCCAGCACTTGGAGGGGATGGGGCAAGGCCTCGGGGACGAGGTCAAGACCCGGCTGGAGGGGGTGGAAGGGGCCGTCGCGGAGCGGGTGTCGAAGGAGGTCCAGACGGGGATCGACTCGGCGGCGCAACGCATCTCGGCCTCCCTCGGCACGAACCTCGATACGAAATGGAAGCCGATCGGCGACTCCGTCGAGTCGTTCGCGCAAGGCTCGAGCCAGCTCACGAAGGACCTCGCCGACACCTTCCGTGTCGCGACCCAGAACCGGCTGCTCCTCAACGAGAACGCGCGTCGGATCATCGACCTCGGCCGGGACATCGTCGCGCTCGAGGAGAGCCTCAAGCTCGCGGTCTCGAAAGTGTTGGAAGAGGGACTGCAGCCGCTGGAGCAGCGGATCTCGGCCCTCGAGACCCGTCTCGCCAGCGGGGAAGTCACCGACCCTTCGAACGGACCCAGCAGCGGGTAGGTCCCGTCCCCCATGCGCCTCTCCCCACGGCACCCGCGGTACGGGAGCCTCAAGGTGCGAGCGGCGCTCGCGGAGGCGAGCCGGACGGGGCTCGTCGTGCCCGAGGGTCTGATCGCCCACGGTCGCGGGGAAGCGTTCGACTACCTGATGGGCGAGCGAACCTCTCCGAGCGCGCGCCGCGCGGAGCGCCTCGCCGCCGCCTGGTTGCGCGCCGCCGAACGCCCCGTGGTGAGCGTCAATGGCAACGTCGCGGCCCTCGCGGCCCGCGGTATCGCCCGGCTGGCCCGGGCCCGACCCGGGCTGGGGGTCGAGGTGAACCTGTTCCACCGGTCCCCGGCCCGGGTCCGGGCCGTGAGCCGCGCCCTGCGGGCCGCCGGCGTGCACCCCCTCCTCGGGACCCGGCCCACCGCGACGATCCCGCACCTTCCCTCGGACCGCGCGCTCGTCGACCGGAACGGGATCTACGCGGCGGACGTCTGTCTCGTGCCGCTCGAGGACGGGGACCGCACGGAGGCGCTGCGCGCCCTCGGAAAGCGGGTCATCTCGATCGACCTGAACCCCTTCTCCCGGACGAGCCAGGAGGCCGACCTCCCGATCGTGGACGAGCTCACCCGCGCCCTCGCCCATCTCGCGGAGGACCTGGAAGCGAACCGCTCGCCCCTCGGTTCGGGGCGCTTCGCACGATCCGACCGGCGGACGACCCTCGGGGAAGCTCTCCGGACGGTGGGTCGCGGCCTCAAACGGGCGGCGGCGGCTCGGTCGCGGCCGTCCGCACGGCGGGCACGAGCTTCGCCGCCACCCGCTCGAGGAAGCCGCGGTCGCTCGCGTCGAACGCCCGCACCGCGTTCCCGTCGACGTCGATCTCGCCGATGACGGTCGGCCCGTCCCGGATCGGGACCACGATCTCCGACCGGGTCGAGAGGAAGCACGCCAGGTAGTCGGGAGAGGCCGAGACGTCGTCGACGATCACGGTGTGCCCTTCCCGGGCCGCCTGCCCACAGATCCCCTGTGAGATCGGGATCCGGGTGTGCTCGGTCGCTTCGGGGCCCTCCCACCCCTCGAGGACCAGGGTCTCGCCGTCGACGCGGTAGACCCCGATCCAGGGATAGTGCGAGAACTCGTGGGCCAGGTAACGGCAGACCTCCGAGAGCGCCGCGCGTCCCGCGAGACGGGTGAGGACGGCGTCGACCTGGAGGAGCGCGGGGACCGCCCGACGCTCCGGGACGCTCACGGTCCCCTCCGGTCCGGTCGGGGGGGAGCGCCGAGGGGGAGAATCTCCGCCGGGACGGGGCGACCGTCCCGGGCCTTTGAACTCCCGAGGCGTATTCCGCCACGAGCTTTCCAGACTCGCGCCGTACCGGACTGAGCCACCTCGGCACGCCCGGGGGCGTGGGACGGGATTCTCCCATTAAGCTTACCGGTCGGAGCCGCTGTGCACGGCGGCCCCGGCCTTCGGCCGTCTTAGAGTCGGTTCAGCCGCGGAGCGGATACCAGCCGCACTCGGGGCATCCCAGCGCCCGGTCTTCGCCGGGGATCGGGGAGGTGCACTCGGGGCAGGCGATCGGCGCGGGAACCGACAGAGAGAGGCAGTCGAAGCAGCTGCCGGCCCGACGATCATCGGGCAGGACCGCGACCAGACGCCCGCAGTAGAGACAGTGCGAGAAGCGCTCGTCCGACGTCTCGAAAGTTCGGATATCGCCGAAAGAAAGCATCGGGCCGCAGCACCAGATGTCCGGTACATAAGGCCTCGCGCGACGGACGAGCCGAAGGCGTCGTCGGGGCGGCCGGAGCGACCCTCAGGGCTCCTGCCAGCGGGCCTTGACGGCGGCGATCGCGAACAGGACGACCACGCTCGCGACGAGGACGGTCCAGTCAAGGACCGCCGTGTCGAAGGGGAGCGGGATCAGCCCTACGGCCCCCTGCACGAGCTGGGCCGCATAGGTCGTGGGGGAGAACTTGGCGACCGTCTGGGCCCAGCCGGGGAGCGAGGAAAGCGGGTAGTAGACCGGCGGTAGGACGGTGAGACCCAGGGAGATGATCGGGCTGAACATGAAGGTCTCCCGCACATCCTGGAAGTACGTCGCGAGGGTGAACGCGAGCGCGGTGGCGAACGCCCAGACGAGGAGCAGCACGCCCGAGAGGATCACGAGGCTCGCGACCGTCGCGTACCCGCCGTAGAAGAAGAGGACGACGAACACGGCGAGGCCCGGGAGCGAATAGACGAGCTCGCTCAGCGCCATGCCCGCGACGTACACGGGCGCCTCGACCGGGGAGGCGACCACGATGTCCTGGAATTTGAGGTCGTGCCGGTAATGGGTGAGGTCGGACTGCAAGCCGGTGCCGACCGAAAGCATGGTGAGGACCATCCCCCCCGTGATCCCGTAGGGGACGAGGGCTCCCTTCGAGACGATCGTGATGAAGAAGAGGAACGAAAGGGGGGATGCGAGGAGGTTGACGAGGTACAGGGGCTGGGTCCGGATCGGGATCATCCCGTTCATCACGACGAAGGTCCAGAGGGAGCGGAGGCGGTGACGTTCGGTCACGCCTCGACCTCCTCTTCGGGCAGGGCGTCCTGGTCGATCGATTTCCCGACGATCTCGAGGAAGATGTCCTCGAGGCTCACCGGCCCCATCGAGACCCGCACGCCCCGCTCGAGGGCCTTCATGGCGAGCTCCCGCGCGGCTCCCTCCTTGGCGAAAACGAGGTGGCCGCCCTCGATGTCGGCGACCCGGCCGTACGAGTCGAGCTCCTCGCGGGGGAACGGATCCTGCACCGTGACCCGGTAGGGGTAACGGACGCGGGCCCGGAGGTCCTCGGGAGTGCCCTCGAGCCGAACCCTCCCCTTCTCGATCAGCGCGAGGCGGCTGGAGAGCGCCTCGGCTTCGTCGAGGTAGTGGGTCGTGAGGAGGATCGTCCGGTGCTCCCGGATCGTCCGGCGCACGGCTTTCCAGACCTCACGCCGTGCGAGCGGGTCGAGGCCCGTGGTCGGTTCGTCCAGGAAGAGAACCTCCGCGTCCGAGGCGAGCACCATCGCACAGAGGGTGCGGCGCCGCAGACCTCCCGACAGGCGAGCGACGAGCCGTTTCGCATACTCCGTGAGGGAGAGCTCCTCGAGGGCATCCCGCGTCCGGCGCCGCGCCTCGGCGGGGTCCATCCCCCGCATCTTGAGGTAGAGGTAGACCACCTCCTCGGTGTTCAGGAAGTACAGCGGCCGCGCCTCCTGGGGAACGCAGGCGATCCGGGACCGGATCTCGCGCGGCTGGGTCCGGACGTCGAACCCGAGGACCTCGAGCGACCCCGACGTGAGCGCGAGCTGGGTCGCGGCGATCCGTACGAACGTCGTCTTGCCGGCGCCGTTCCGGCCGATGAGCCCATAGACCCGCCCGGTGGGGATCTTCAGACTCACGTCATCGAGCGCCGCCGTGCCCGCCTTGGACGTGGGGTACACCTTCCCGAGGTGCTCGGCGGAGAGGGCGAGCGGGGGCATGGCCGCCGCCACGGGCCGGGACGTTCTTAAGCGGCCCGCCGCCCCGTCAGCTCAGGATCTCATCCAGGCGGCCCGTCTCCCGGGCGCGGTGGATCTCCTGCGCGATCCGGCGCCCCGTGGAGAGGCCGGGCTCGATGAGGTCCGAGTACGGGCTGCCTGAGATGAAGAGGTTCGTCCCCGCGACGATCCGGGTGGAGATCTCGAAGACCTTGAACTCGAGGTCCTCGGTCATGATCCCCTCGAGGCAGAACGGTCCGACCATCCCCCCGAAGAGCTCGATGGAACGCTCGACGACCCCCGCGGCGAGCTCGAAGGCCCTGGGAAGCAGCGACTCGCGCAGCACGACGGGGACGTTCCCCGTGACGACGAACGTCGGCCGTATGCCGGCCCGGAGCAGCTCCTCCTGGGCGCCGAGCTTGTACAGCTCGTCGATGTTCGCCTCGTCGCGACGATCCATTCCGAGCAGCTCGATGGAGCCCGAACCAGCGCGATAGCCGCGATCGGAGATCGGGGAGTAGAAGAAATGCATGTAGTACCGCGTTCCCAGGACATACTCCTGGATCACGTAGGGGCCGGTGGGCTGGAAGTCCGCGAGCGCTTCCCGGTTCTTGGCGAGGAAGAACCCTTTCCCGCCCTTCGCCCCGTAGTACTTCACGATGACCGGTCCGTCGACCTCGCTCGCGTCCTCGTACCGCTCCGGCATGGAGCACCCGGCGGACTCGAGCCACTCTCGGGATTTCCGGCGGTCCGATTCCCAGTCGAGGACGGCCCGGTTCCCGAACACCGGCACGTCCAGCTTCCCGAACGCGGTCGCACCGAGGTACTCGACGAACGAGCCGTGGGGGATGAGGATCACCCCCTCGTCCCGCAGCCGGCCGTCGACGCTGGGCAGGTCCTTCACGGTCGGGACGGTGACGAACCGGTCCGGGCGGGCCAACGGGAAGGCGTCATAGAATCGGGGCGGGGCGCCGGTGGCGATCCCCAGGGTCGGGAAGCCCTCGGTCCGTGCGCCGTGGAAGATCTGGAGCGAAGAGTGGGAGCAGAGGGTGGCGATCGTCGGCCGTCGCCCCTCCAGGCAGGAGAGGCGGGCCCGAGAGGCGAGGACGGTCCCCATACGAGGGTGTGACGGGCGGCTTAGATATCCTTTGCGCGACGGGGCCGCGGGTCCGTCGCCTCAGCCGCCACCGCTCTCGCTGCCGCCTTCGAGCTCCCAGTACCATTTCACGCGCCGCGCGCCCGACTCGGCGAGGCGGCGCCGAAGCTCTGCGTTCACCCCCGGATCCCGCAAGAGACGGCGGATCTCCTCGGGCGAGCCTTGTCCCGCGCGCTCGGAGAGCCCGGCTTCGTTGAGCAGCGAGCGGACGGTCTCGGCCGGATACTGCCACGTCTCTTCTCGGCGACGGAGCGCGACGGAACGGGACCCCGGAATGCGATGGACCCCGAACTGCTCGGCGGCCCGATGGAGCTCGTCCGCGGTCTGGCGGAGCTCCTCGCTCAGGACCCGCTCCTGGTTCCGGAGCGCGTCGAACCGGTCCACGAGCTCGCCGAGACGGGTCCCGTCCGTGGACGGCACCGCCCGGAACTCGGGGCACCGCGACTGGAAATCGCAGCGTCCGCACTGCCGGCCCGGGGTCGGCTCGAACGCCTCGGCGCGGATGCCGTTCACCACCGTCCCGACCCGATTGTGGAGGGCGCCGAGCGCCTCCCGGGGCCGTGGGGGAACGCGATGCGGGGTGAGGGAGCGGAGATGGTAGAGCGTGAGGCCCTTCACCGGCTCGGTGTAGTTGCTCTCGACCAGGACCTGGTAGATCGACAGCTGCTCCGAGTCCCGGGCGTCGTCCCCGCTCAGCTCGCGCGACGTCTTGTAGTCGACGATCTCGAGTCCGCCGTCCGGAGTCCGGTCGATGCGGTCGATGTACCCGTGGATGGGGATTCCGTCCCACCGGGCTTCGAGGTGCTCCTCCACGGCGACCGGATGCGGACGCTCGGAGAGGAACCGCTGGTAGTACCGCAGCAGAAGGTCACGGCCGAGCGTGCGGTACCGTTCCTCCTCCTCGGGCGAGGTGTATCCCTCGCTCGACCAGGCGTGGTCGTAAGCCGCGAGCAGCTCCTCCCGGGTCATCGGGAGCGCGGTGGAGGGGCTCGGGCCCCCGGCGTGCCAATCGTCGAGCGTTCGCTGCGCCTCCCCCGACGCGAGCCGCCGTGCTCCGGGCGTGAGCAGGGGTCGAACGAGCTCCTCCAAGACCGAATGGACGACGCGTCCGAACGTGAAGTACCCGCGCGGCGTCTCGGGCAGCCGGTCCACGTAGAGGAACTTCCACCGGAGCGGGCATTCCGCATACGTGCGGAAGGAGGAGTAGCTCAGCGGCGTCCCGACGGTCACGGCGTCCGAGCAGCCCGGGAGTTCATCTGGTTTCCGGGGGAGCGGCAACCCGGACGGGGCTCGGGTCACCGCGCTGGGTTGGGGCCGGTTCGCCTACTGGCCGGCGGCGGCCGTATTGACGGCCAGCTCCGCGTCCGCTTCGCCCGGGAGGTTCCCGCGGGCCTGCGGGTTCGTGAGGTTCTTCGGCAGACCGAGGAGGTCCAAGAGCTCCTTGTAGTGGTTGCGGATCGTCACCGGGGTGACGTTCGCGACCGCCGCGATCCGGTCCTGGCTCCGGGGCTCGCCCATCAGGTTCGACGCGATGTAGATGATGGTCGCGAGGATCCCGTTCGGGAGCACACCGCTGGTCGAGTAGACCTGTTCCACCTGCTCCAAGAGCGAGAGGACCTTCTGGCGGACCTCCTTCGAGAGGTTCAGGTCCTGGGTGAAACGCACCAGGTAGTCGCGCGGCTCGACCGGCTTGAGTCCGAGCTTGAGCTCTCGGGCGAGGAGGGTGTAGGCGCGTCCGACCTCGATCTTGGTCGCCTTCGAATGCGCGATGATCTCCTTCATCGTGCGTGGGACGTGGCACTGCCGGCACGCCGCATAGACGCTCGCCGCGACGAGGGCGACGATCTTCTTGCCGCGGGTCGCCTTGTGCTCCAGCGCCCGGCGGTAGATGTAGGTCGCGGACTCCTTGACCTCGCGCGAGAGGCCGAGCACGCCGGCGAGGCGGTTGAGCTCCCCTAGCGCGACCACGAGGTTGCGCTGATGGGTGCGGGCCGCGCGCAGGCGGTGGTTCAGCTTTCGGAGGTGGTAGAACTTGAGTGACGTGTTGCGCGAGAGGGAGTTCCCCTGGAAGTCGCGGGTCGGTACCCCGATCTCGCTGAACAGGCCCTTGTCGGGCATGAGGGGAGAGATGACCGGGCCCCAGCCGCGCGCCTCCCGACCGGTGTCCTCCTTGGAGCCGCGTTGGCCACGGTCGCTGACGAGGGCGCTCTGGTCGACTACCAATCCGCAGTCCGCACAGACGATCTCGCCCCGGATCTCGTCGCGGATGAGGTGAGAGGATCCGCAGTTCGGACAGATATCCGATACCGGAGAGCTCTGGGACGTCTCCAACGCCGGTGCGGAGGGTCGTACGACCGGCTTTATCGGGACGACGCGAGCGCGCGAACGGGCCGAGGACGCGGTACTCGTCTTCATAGCTTGTGCGGGCCCCTAACTTCTGGGTCGTATATATAGCCTCGTTCGTTTTCTGTCAGGATTGTAGGCTACAGCTGCTACACCGTGCGCCGGTGTAGCATGGCTTTGGGACGACATCCCCGTTTTGCACCATGCTGGGACGAAATCGTCCCTGGTGGGACGAAACCACCCTTCCACTGGGCCAAGCGCCCGTGCTCAAGTCGAGTTCCTTAGGGGAGCGGACCAAAACCACCTACTTCTGCCGCCGCAGTCTCGCCCTCCGGCTTGTCGCTTGGGGCGCTCGGTTACTGGGGCCGGTTGTGGGCGGGGAGAGGAGCGGAGCAGGTGTTCGTCGGCCCACACGAGTTCTGCCCTTCCCACGCGGGAGTTCGACTATTGGACCAACGGGTTCTACCAAACAGTTCTCGAACCCCCTAGCAAGCGCCAACGCCTCACCGGTACGCTCCGCTGCGCGATCCTCAATGATTCGTTCGAGGTCGATGGCCGTCGCAATGTCATTGGTACTCCCTCGACGGAATGGCACCTGCCCCCGATGGAATCCGAGGTCCTTTTCCTTGGGATGGGGCTCTTTACCATAGTTTCCATCAGCTACGTAGACGAGTGTTCCGCGGGCCGTCTCGATCAGGAGAATACGGTGTCGACGCCCTCTCCGTTTCACGCTGGAAAGCGTCACTCCATCGTAGCCAACTCCAGTGTAGCGGACCATCTTACCAATGATTTCTTTCTGGTCCAGACCCTCTACGGGACGTTTTTCCGTGTTTTGATATCTACCCCACGAATCACACCAGAAGACAATCACGCCGCCCTGGCAGTTTGCCATGTTCGCTATGTCCTTCACGAACTCAACCCACTGATAGTCGGTCTTCAAGAAGGTCGATTTGAAGTCCAACTCTCGTTCCTCAGCCGTCGCTCGCCGAGGGAGATCCTTGAGACCGGCTTCGCGTTCTGGACTCAGCGACATCGGACCCCAGAGACTCGGGCCCTTACCCCTCTCAGTCGGAGGTCAGCGGGCCTGCTCGAGGTATTTTCGGAATGTGACAATGATCAGTACGACTCCGTTGACGACTCTCTGGAGAGCTCCCATCAAGTCACCCTTCGTGAGCCCGTCGTCCCAGAGCTGGACGGCGATCGCGATCGTATCCGGGGCCTGCTCATTTGGCTTGATTTCAAAAATGTAGCCCCCGATTGCAAGATCCCTCTGGAGTCCCAGGACCATATCGGTCAAGTGAGTGCCGATACGGACTCTTTCTTGCTCGACGAGGCTCACTGTCCCGCTCACAATCAAAGAATCCCGCTTACCGGTTGGCTGAAGCGCAAGAAGCTGAAGTCCGTTGGCGGTGCGAAAACCAAACGAGAAAGAACTGTTGGGTTGATTCGCCGCTACAACGTTCGAGGTCTCCTCATCGAGCCATCGCCTAACTTGGGTCCCGGTAATCGCCATATGCCTACACTCCGGACGCGAGTGCCAGGCAGAAATCGCACCGCCGTATTTGAGACGGCGTCGCGGGACCCTGTACGCGTGTCCGTGCCTCGGGGGGGTTGGGCGGGGTGTTTATCGCCGTGAGCAATACCCCCTCGATGACAGTCATCGCAATCGCCATTGGACTTTTCGTCGGGATTGTGTTCTTTGCTCTTGGGGCCTTGAATCTCAGTACCTGCAATGGAGCCCTATCGCTCGGCCTCTTCGGTTGTGGAATGATTGCTGTCGCTCTCACATCCGCTGCCATCGGCGGCGTCCCGGTGGGAATAGGGACTGGAACATTGGGGGTGATCCTGCTTGTCGTGGGTTTTCTCCTACAGAACGGGGCGAGCTGCACTTTCGGACTGTAGAGGGTTCGATGGGGAAGATGGCCCAAGAAGAGGCCGCCCGGCGGGCCACAAGAGCAGCAGAAGAAGAGGAGATCAAGCGGAAGGGTCGGATTGCTGTGGCGTACTTTGCAATTGCCGCTTCCCTGTTGATAGGTGGAATCACAATTGCAGAGATACTGAACGGCTCGAATCCCGCCGAGGCCAGCGGAGTAGCCGGGGTCGCGCTCGGCGTCTTGGCCGTTAGTTCAACTGCGGGATACGTTCTGGTCCGAAGCTGGCGGCCCCCAGGGCATGAAAACTAGTCGCTCCTCGCGGCCCGAATCTCAACCTTCTCCTTTCGGAGCGTGAATGTGATTCGCTCCGGCTTGAAGAGGTGCTCCATTACGGGCTTCGGGATCGTGGCGGCGTATCCCCGGACCTCGTGGAAGCTTACCCCTACTGTGAACTCTTTCGCCCCCTTCTTCCATTTCGGCATACCGAGGGCGCAACATTATCTCGGTATATATGGATTCGGTGCAGTTTGGTTTCCCCCGGAAGCTCGGCTGGCCAGCCCAAACTGAAGTGGTTGCAATCACGGGGTGAATCTGGAGGGTCAGGCAAGAGTGCGACCAAGGGGGAGACCAATCCGCCCGAGCTCATGGTCAACATCCGAAGACTCCCGCCCACGTTTGTGCCTCCCTGACTGTCGGGAACGATAGATCCTGGGATCGCGGTTTGTGACGGCGCGGCGATTGCCTCCCAGAAGAATGCCTTCGTCTCGATTGCAAATGGCGCCAGGATGAGAAGGGGTTGCCGGCAAGTCTTGCGATTGGGAGGGGGCACGATCGCTTGACCTAAAGTACTTCCTGATACCTCTACGGTCTGTTGCCGTGCCATGAAGGGCATCGGAACTGTACCAAACACCTCCCCGCTTGCGTGGATAACCACGTTCGTGGGGGTCTTTGTCGCGTACCGGGCCTTGAGTCTTCTGGTTTTGCAGCCCGCCTGGGTTATCAACGGAGGAATCAACCAAGGACCCTATTTCTCGACTGGACCCGACCTGAGCCTCGTTCAATTCGTACTGATATTCACTTTGATTGGCGTGGCTGTGGGATCACTCCTGGACGCGCGGCTCTGGACCCTCCAACTCGCCTGTGGAACGGGGCTGTTCGTGTTGGGCATCATAGCTACAGGCTGGATTCCGGGGCTGATGTTCGGAGACGCTTATGGCAGTCTTTGGACAATTCTAGACGGCGGCATCTTCGCGCTGGCCGCCGCTTTCACGCGGCCGCTTGCAATCCGGGCGAGGTATCTAGCTATTCAGGTGAGAACACTGAACGTTTCGTAGGGAGAAGTCACGTAGCCGGGACTTAGATCCCAGTTTGTACAAGTGTTGAATTGATAACAATCGGTTTCATACAACTCCTGTGAGTAAAGTGGGGCGAGAAAACTCTGCGCAACGGTAGGGCACGAATCACCCGTACAACTCATGAACACTACAGGATACGAGAAGGAAGCCGAATTCCAATTCGGCATTTGAACCGCCCCTGAAGCCGTTTGGGGGTCCTCAACCACCCATTCCGCAAAGTCATTGGTAGGAGCCGCGATTTGAACGTATCCTTGGGCAGTGTTATGATTGGTGAGGTCGTCAAAATAGTAGAAGGTTGTCGTGGAGTTAACTGCGTCAACCTCAATGTCAACCCTATCCCCCAAGGACATCGCTAATGACACCCCTGTGTACGTTGAGCTAGGCCCGGTGTAGACCTCCCACCAAGCTTGGATGACCTGTATCAAGCTCCCGAGCCCGTCATAGGTGTAGCCCTCAACAACGTCTACTCCGGCTTGCCAGATAGGGGCAACTTGGCCAAGCCCAACCCAGAACGAGACTACTTCGACGCCCCCCAGCGTGCCATGTCCCGTTGTCACAAAGCTGGTCGTGCAGTACGCGACAGCTCATGGAATGTACGAGGCGGACGAAGGAAGCGTGATAGTCGCATTCACCAGCGTGGTAGTGGAGCCCCCATATCCCATCACATAGGCAGCCCACGGTCCGGTGTTCGGATTGGAGGTTTCAAGGTAGAGCGCACCGTCTCCTGATTGAGGAATCATAGTCGTAGAGGATGTCGAATAGCTGCCAACCCCAACATTCGTAAATTCCCATTCAAGGAAGTCCAACTCGCCGCTTCCTCCCACTCCGCACGGCGAAATATGGTAAGTCACTCCCGCGTACAGCCCCATGAGAGTGCCACTTGTGATTGGGGTGGCACAGCTCGAGCAACTGTTGTTGAGACAAAGTCCGGGCACGCTGTTAAAGGAGTAAAAGTACACTAGAGCCGTCGGCCCGCCCCCACCGCAATCGTGAAGACACTCACAGGTGCAGACCGAAAGTGGGGACGTGGACGAATTCCCCGTCGTCCCATTGGTGGAGGCGTTAGACCCGCCATTAGTCACCAGATCGAGCCCACGATGGCTCAAGGGGTCGGCGACGGACGGACTGGTCAAGCGAACGTTGCCTCCGCTGCTGCTAGAAACGACGATGAGGACGACGATAACCCAACACAGGGACAACTTCGATACAACTGCCAGCATGTCCAATCCCTCAAGCCTGCGATCGTGTTTCAAGTCTTAAGGGAGGGGAATCGTGTCGACTGTAACACCCAAGAGCCCTTGGTGTCCACCTTACGCACAAGACTCAAGAGCCGTCCTCGCGTCACAACCCGCCCCCCCGCGATTGGTCCAGGTTCGCGTAGTTGATTTGATCCTTAAGGTCGGTCGCGACCAAGTATCACGGTAGATACGAACGAGTTATATATCTCGGTAGATATGAGGTAGTCGATGACGACGAGTGGCCCCGAATACGAAGCACGACTAGTGAAAGCCCGAGAAATCGCCTCCCACTCCGGGGAGGTTGAGGTGATCGCCCCCGAGGTCTGGTCGGTCCCGTCTCAATCCGGGTTCGGGCGTTACAAGGTCCTCGTCAATCACGGCAAGTGGTCCTGCGGGTGCAAGGACTTCGCCGGGCGGTTCGGCCAACACTGCAAGCACATCCTCTCGGTGATTGAACTCTCGACTCCGACCGTCGGCGCCAGGAGCGTCCCGAAGAAGCAGTACCGGCAAAACTCGCCGGCCTTTGACGCCGGGCAAACCAAGGAGATGCGATTGGTCGATTCGCTTCTCCGGGACTTGGTTAGTTCGGTCCAAGATTTCCCGCGCGCCGAGGAAGCTCCGGGCCGCAAGCCCATCCCTCTCGGCGATGAAATCTATTGTGCAGTTCTCAAAGTCTATTCGGGGCTTGCCGGGCGGCGCGCGTGCGGAGTCTATGAGAATGTGGCCGACCGGGGACTTCTCTCTAAGGTCCCTAGCTATATGGTCGCATCACGGCTATTGAACAGCCCCGAAGTAACTCCGATACTCTACCGGCTCCTTTCCCTGTCCGCTCAGCCCCTCGCCGGCTTGGAGGACGGTGGGATCGTAGCCCCGGACTCGACAGGTATTCAGACGACCTCCTTCGGGGCGTGGAGAGAGGCCAAGCACGGGGAGCAGAGGACCAAGAAGTGGCTCAAGCTCCACGCCCTCGTCGGGACCAAGACCCACGCCGTTCTCCGAGCGGTTGTCGGGGACGAATACTCGGGCGACTCGCTCCAATTCGGCCCGCTCCTCCGGGATGCGGTCGCTGACGGCTTCAACCCGAGCCGAGTCGTCGCCGACAAGGGGTACTTGTCCAAGGAGAACTACGCCCTCGCGGGCTCGATGGGGATTGACGCCCTGATCCCGTTCAAGGCAAACACTCTGTCAAACGAGGTAAACCGGATTCGGGGGATCAAGAACCCGGCGTCTTGGGAGAAGGCGTACCATCTGTTCCAAGCGAACCGGGAAGAGTTCGACCGGAACTATCACCGGCGGTCGAACGTGGAGTCAGTGTTCTCAGCCATCAAACGGAAGTTCGGGGAGAACATCCGGTCGAAGAACAAGGTCGCTCAAGTGAACGAGGTCCTGTGCAAACTGATCGCCTACAACCTGACGGTAGTGGTACACGAAATGTTTGAGAACGGAATTGCGCCGATGTTTCAGAGGGAGGCTGAACGCTCTGGGCACGCGGGTGTCTAAAGCGGACCCAAGGGAATGAGCCGGGTCGTTACCCTTTATCTCGTGGGGATTGTCGTTGTAGTCGTCCTCCTGTCCATTGGCTTGGCGCTTGACGAGCCGGCCGCGGCAACCGCCGCCGTAGTCGTCGCACTTACGGTTGGTTTGCTGGCCCTGCTGCCTCAACTTCTGTCCGCGAACGGCAACCGTTACGCCGAACACAAGGACTACTTCGCATCCGTTCTTCTTCCACAGGTGGGCGGGATGCAACTTGTTGGTGGTGACGGAGTCGTATTCCTGCATTCAGACAGGATTGCTTGGAAGCTGCGGGACAATCGCGTCCCGACACACCCGGGCATGGGTGAGCCGCCTTACTTCGATGACATGCTCCGCCCCCACCTAACCAGTGGTAACGGCAACCGAGTCTGGGAGGACCTCAAGGGAGCCTTCTTCGTCGCCCAAGCCCGAGTGGAAGAGTACACTCGTGCGAGGCGCAAGTTCGATTCGGAATTCATCGGGAAGATGGAGCGGATGATCCGCGAGGCTATGGGTGATGGCTATCGAGCTGTTTGGGGGAACGAACGTGCGCGCGACTTCATGGTCGCCCAGTCGAAGTATGCGGCCCCGACCTACAGCGCAGGTAACTTCCGGAGCCCATGCCTACTTTGGTACGAAGGTCGATTCCAGAGCGACGTCGGGATGCGGTGGGAACAGTTCACACCCGTCGCCGAGGGAGAAAACCCGGCCCAAGGGGTCTCCTGGAGAGTGAAGGTCGGAGAGGGAGATGGACGTGACTACCTCTGGGGAGGCGAAGTGCCATCGGACATTGCGGTAAAGAGGACTTCGGTCGAGGCGATCATCGATGCCTTGCGACTGGACGAAGGCCTCAAGCAACTCTATCTTAAGTCACTGGCCGAAGAACGGGTGGCAAGGGATTCCCTCCAGTCTCTCCCCGTCTTGGCAGACTATGCGGTGAGCCTTCTACGACATGGCCCGGACATCCCGGGCGTCTGTGAGTACTGCGCGGGGTGGTCGCCGCGTCTATGATCACCAGCCGATTCTCTCCTGAAACGAATCCGCCCCCGATGAAACCCAATCCGCCTTTAGTGGGGGGTTTCGTCCCAAAGCCGTGTAGCATGGTCTCGAGCGGGTCAGATCGGCCCCCAACCCGCCATTTCGAACCGCCGTGACACACGTCCCTCGGCGACCGACGGCCGAGGCCCGCCCCCCGACCGAGAGGATCGACCCAGGGCGGGGCGAGGCCCGACCTTTCAGGCAGGAGACGCGGTGAACACGCATCCGCGGGCGGCGTGCTTGGTCGGGTCCGGCTTTGAGACTTCCCAACGTTGGCCGAGCCGGGTCTCGAGCACGGAGCGGAGCAGCTGCGGGCACATGACCCGCCCGATCTCGGGTGAGTCCTCGGTGCAGGCGAAGCACCCGGTGACCCGGAACGTGAGCGGTCGGTCCTTGATCACCGCCAGGTGACCCATCGTGTGGGTCTCGTAGTACTGGGTGAGCGCGGCGCCGATCTGGGTCGGCGTCGTCCCCTCGACCTCCTTCGCGATCTCCCGGCCCAGTTGCCGGGCGATCGTCTCGATCATCTCGGGAAGGTGGAGCTGGAACTCCTTGACGCCCGAGGCGCGCATCCCGAGCTTGGTGATGTCCTTGAGACGCTGGAACGACACGGACTCCCGGCCGGTGACGACGGGCAGGAGGGCAGCTGGAGGATTCTCGAGATCGACGAAGCGGGCCTCGGCGCGCTCCGCCGGCGTCCAGAGGCGTCGGTGGTAGTCCCGGGCCAGCTGGACGAACATGGGCGCGGTGGACCAGAGGGCGACCTGTTCTTCGCCTGTACGACCCAGACCGTCCTCGCCGGAGACGTAGACCAGCGCCCCGCCCCGGTCGAGGACCAGCGCCCGGTTGACAACCGGGCCGGTGGAATGCCGGAGCTCGGAGAAGGTCGCAAAGTGCTTCGCGGCTCCGAGATTCGGAGGGTACACCTCGGTGACGACCTTGACCTTCACGCCGCGCTCCTGGGCCTCGCGCAGGGCCCGGTCGATCCCGCCTTCGAGGAACCCGTTCAACCCCGGGCCGGCCGCACTGACGAGGATGTGTCGCTCCGCGGTCCCGATCCGCTTGTAGAGGAAGCGGTCGATCGTGGCGCGCCCCTCCAGCACCGCGAACTTGCGGGGGTCCTGGTCGTCGACATCGGTCCGGCTCTCTTCCCAGTCAGCGAGCACCTTGTGCCGGTTGGCCTCCAGGTGGTGGACTCGCTCGGCCGCGTTCCGGATCCAGCGGTCGATCAGCTCGCCGGGGGGCAACGCGGCGAACCGTTGGGGGCGGCTGCCGGTCGCGTGCAAGAGGCCGTCGTCGGTGAGCTGCTTGATGAGGCGGTACGCCTCGACGCGGCTGACGGCCGAGAGGCGCGCGAGCTCGCTCGCCGTCTGGGGCCCCGCCCGACACGCTGCCAGGTAGACCCGCGCGAGCTTCTCGGGTACCCCGTGCTCGGCGAGAAGCTGAGTCAGGCCCGACGGAGGCCGTGCCACGCTCCTTCCAGACGAAGCGGTGTTAAAAGGTGGGGGGAGGCGACGTTCCGGCCTAGAGCGCGGCCTGGAAGTCCTCGATGGAGAGGGGGTACTCGAGCTCGGCCCCGCCGGCCCGGGCGCGCAGGACCTCCCGCGCGACCAGCCAGTAGACCGTCGCGAGGGCGACGCGCCCCTTGTTGTTGGCCGGGATGACGAGATCGACGTCCCGCGTTTCGTTGTTGACGTCGCAGAGACCGACCACCGGGATGCCGATCGAGACCGCCTCGCTCAGGGCTTGCTGGTCGGTCGCGGGGTCGGTCACGAAGAGGACCTTCGGCTCGTAGTACTCGACCAGGCTCGGGTTGGTGAGACAACCGGGGACGAACCGCTCGGCGAACGAGACGGCGCCCACGGTCTTCGCGAAGACCCGCACGGGCTTCTGGCCGTACTGGCGCTGGCTCACGACGAGGATCTTGTCGGCCGGATAGTGCGCGAGGAACTTGGCCGCCAGCCGGATCCGCCGGTCCGTCTCGCGGACGTCCAGTACGTGAAGCCCGTCGAACCGGACCTTGTGGACGAAGCGGCGCATGGACGCCGACTTCTGCTGGGTCCCGATGTGGACCCCCGACGTGAGGTAGATCTCCTCGGGGACGAGCAGCTCCCCGGGGCGGATGTCCTGGCCGTCCGACGGGATGGCCTGCTGCTCTGCCATGACCTCGTCCTCGGGCATTGGTTCACCGACCGGTGGCGCGGCCGAGCCGCAGGAGTTCATTTAGTTTTGCTACCCGCTCCCCGCCGAGAAGTCCGCATTTCATGCCCCGCGCCCCCGTCCCGACGGCCACGTGGGCCAGCCAGCCCTCGGGCACTTCGCCCGAGCGGTGGGAGGTGATCGTCGCCTGGCCGTTCGATCGAGCGAGGTCGACCGTGCGGAGGGTCTCCGTGAGCGTCCCGACCTGATTGACCTTGATCAGGACCGCGTTCGTGGAGCCATGCTCGATCCCGGTAGCGAGGCGGGACGCGCGCGTCACGTAGACGTCGTCGCCGATGACGAGGGTCCGGTCCCCCACCGCGCGCGTGACCGCGGCAAACCCGTCGAACGAGTCCTGCTCGATCGGGTCCTCGAGGTACCGGAGCCGGTAGCGGTCCACGAGCTCGGCGACGAACGCGACCTGGGCTTCCGGGTCCAGGGTCCGGTCCTGGTACCGGTATTGTCCGTCAGCGTAGAACTCGCTCGCCGCGAGGTCGAGTCCCGGGTGCACTTCGACCTGGAGCTCCGCTCGGGCGGTGGCGCACGCGGAAGTGAGGATCTCGAGCGCTTCGACGTTGCCGATCGCGGCGACCCATCCTCCTTCGTCCCCCCGGCCGAGCGCGGCGGTCGGGTAGCGTCGGTGGAGTTCGGCCCCGATCAACGTGTGGACCCGGAGGGCGGCGGCGATGCTCCGTTCGGGGTTCGGGTCCTCAGCGAAGGCGATGAACTCCTGAATGTCGGGGCCACCGATCGCGTGCTTCCCTCCGTTGAGACAGTTGCCCACGATCGCCGGGAAGGAACGCCCGTCCACGCCCGGGCGGGCAAGGATCTTCCAGAGGGGCTCTCCCCGCTCGGCGGCGTAGGCGATCGCGGTGGCCATCGATATCGCCGTGGCGCTGTTCCCGCCGACGCGGGAGAGGTCGGTCGTCCCGTCCACCGAATGGATCACGCCGTCGACCGCGGCCCGGTCCGCCGCGTCGACGCCCACGAGACGGGGGATCAAGATCGAGCGGACGGTGGCCAGGGCTTCCGGGACGCCGCCGACCGGGAAGGCCCGCACCTCGTGGACCCCGGTGCTCGCGCCGCTCGGCGCGCCGGCGTGACCCCGCGCGCCCGAGTCGAGCCGGATCTCGGCCTCGATCGTGGGACGGCCCCGGCTGTCGTAGATCTGGTCGACCGAGACCGAGCGGATCTGGCTCACAGCCCCTCCACGAATTCCACGAGGACGCCGCCGAACGCGCTCGGGTGGGCAAAACCGACGCGACGACCTCGGGCTCCGGGTCGGCCGATCGGGTCCACGGTCCTTCCCCCACGCGCGCGCACCTCTTCCAGGGCGCGGTCGACGCTCGGGACCCGGAACGCGAGGTGGTGGATGCCCGGTCCTCGGCTCGCGAGGAACTTGGCGATGGGGGAAGAGTCGTCACTCGGCTCCAAGAGCTCGACGTGCGTTCCGCCGACGTGGAGGAAGGCAACGCGGACACGGTTCGAGGGGACCAGCTCGGGAGGGTAATCCGGGCCCCCGACGAGCGGTCGCCAGTGTTCGAGCGCCTCCGCCAGGTTGGGGACCGCGATCCCGACGTGATCCAGCTCGGGCACGGAACCCTCTAGAACGTCCGGGACGCCGGCTGCTCCCCGAAGAGGGCACGCCAGACGTCGGAGACCTCGCCCAGCGTGGCCCCGGCGCGCACGGCCGACAGCACGTAGGGGAGGGTGTTCTCGCCCCGCTCGGTGGCGGTGCTCAAGGCCTCCAGGGCCCGGGACGTGGCCGGCCCGTCGCGCGAGCGCTTCCACGCCCGGACCCCGGCGACCTGACGACGTTCCTCGGCGGGGGAGATCCGCTGGACGCGGACCGCCGAGCCGCCGGCTCCCGGGAACAGCGAGAACGAACCTGTCGTGTCCGTGAACTCGTTCACCCCTACCGCGACCTCCTCGCCGCGTTCTCGCGCGAGCGCGATTCGGTAGGCCTCGCGGGCGATCTCCGACGCGAAGAATCCGCGTTCGACCGCAGCCACCGCTCCGCCCATCGTCTCGATCCGCTCGAGATAGTCGCGCGCCCCCGATTCGATCTGGTCCGTCAGGTGCTCGATCGCGTACGCTCCGCCCAAGGGATCGACCGTGTTCGCGACACCGGATTCCTCGGCGAGGATCTGTTGCGTCCTTAGGGCGAGCCGCGCCGAGGATTCGGTCGGAAGGCCGAGCGCTTCGTCGAGCGCGTTCGTATGGAGCGACTGGGTCCCGCCGAGGACCGCGGCCATCGCCTCGAAGGTCGTGCGCACCACGTTGAGCTCCGGCTGCTGGGCGGTGAGGCTCGAGCCCGCGGTCTGGGTGTGGAACCTGAGCTGCCGGGAGCGGGCCTTCCGCACGCCGAACACGTCCCGGGTGATCCGAGCCCACAGGCGTCGGGCCGCGCGGAATTTGGCGATCTCCTCGAGGAAGTTGCGGTCGGACGAGAAGAAGAAGGAGAGCCGGGGAAGGAACTCGTCCAGGTCGAGACCGCGCTCGCGCACCGCCCGGACGTAGGCGATCGCGTTCGCGAGGGTGAAGGCGACCTCCTGGACCGCCGTCGCGCCCGCCTCCCGCATGTGGTAACCGGAGACCGAGATGTAGTTCCACTGCGGCATCTCGCGCGTCGCGAACTCGATGAGGTCGACCGTGAGCCGGAGGGAGGGACCCGGCGGGAACACGTAGGTCCCGCGCGCCACGTACTCCTTCAGCACGTCGTTCTGCACCGTCCCGCCGAGGCGGGCGCGGGGTACTCCGTTCTCCTCCGCGACCGCGACCAGGAGCGCCGTCAGGATGGGGGCGGTCGCGTTGATGGTCATCGAGACGGTCGCCCGGTCCAGCGGAAGGCCCTCGAAGAGCGTCCGCATGTCCCCCAGGGTCGAGATGGGGACACCGCACCGGCCCACCTCGCCCTTCGATCGGGCGTGGTCCGAGTCGTACCCGTTCTGGGTCGGGAGGTCGAAGGCGACCGAGAGCCCGGTCTGTCCTCCCTCGAGCAGGAATCGGAACCGTCGGTTCGTGGCGGAGGCGCTGCCGAACCCGGAGTACTGTCGATACGTCCAGAGCCGCCCCCGGTACATCGTGGGTTGGATGCCGCGCGTGAACGGAGACTCGCCCGGGAACCCCACTTGTTCGAGGAACGCCGCATCCGGGTCCTCTGGCGGGTCAACGAGCAAGGGAATCCGGCCCCCTTCCGCCTTGGACCCGAGGGCCTTCCGGGCCGCCGTTTCCCACCGTACGCGACCCGCCGTGGAGCGGGTGGCGCGGGGCCGAGAACGGGCCATCGGCGGACGACCGGGGCGGGCTATTAATGGGTGTCGTGGCGCCGAACGAGCGACCAGAGTCCGGTGAGGTCGACCTCGGTCCAACTGACGGGTACGGGGACCCCGAGCGACTCCAGGACGGACGGATGGATCTCGCCGATCTCGGCGATGCTCTCGCCCGCGACGCGCACTCGGGCGGCCCGACCCGCGACGGTGGCCGGTATCTCGGCGGGCTCGCGCACGAAGCTGACGTCAAACGACCGGAGGAGGTAATCGACCAGCGCGGCCACGTCCGCGAACCCCTCGCCCTCGCCGGCCAGGATCGCGCTCGCATGGTACCGAGTGGCTCCCCCCGACTCCGCGGCCTCGTCGCGAATCACGACCGGACCCACCTCGGCGAAGCGCTGAGGGTAGGCGTTCCTCGTGTTGCGGCCGAGGACCTCGAGATGAGAGAGCAGGAGACGGTCCCGCAAGAATGCGAACTCCGTGGAGACGGGGTTCTGCAGTCGGATCGCCCTGGACGCCCCGGCACGCGCGACGGTCGCCTCGCTCACGAGGAGGGGCGTGTACGGCTGGGCCAAGCCGAGGCCGAGGAGGAGGTGGCTGACCCGGAGGCGGAAGCGGCTCTCGGGCCGGCGGTGGCCCCGTGTCGAGCTCGGAAGCAGGAGGCCCGATTCCGGTCGGACCCCGCCCGACAGGACGACCTCCTCCACCAGGTCGACCGCCGTCCGGAGGTCGGGCCGCCAGGGCGGAACGTCCACGCGCCAGCCTCCCGGGTGGGGTCGGACTGCCAGGCGGGAGGCCGCGAGGCGATGCTCGACGTCCGCGGACGGCATCGATTCACCGGAGGTCTCTCGAAGGACGGTCGAGGGCAGATCCACCGGGCGGGGTCGATAGACCTCGCGCCCGTCGGACGCCGGAAGGTTCCGCCCCGTCACGGCCACCGGGGAGACCGACCATCCCTGGGCGACGAACACCAGTTGCAGGAGCCCCAGCGACTCGAGCACCGCCCGTTCGCGGGTCCCGGTCGATTCGAGGAGCAGGATCCGGTCACCCGCGCGCGCTTCCCCGCCGGCGCGAGCGTTCAGGACCGGAGGCAGGCTCAGGATGGTTCCCCGGGAATCCCGTAGCGTGAGGCATCGGTCCCCCGACCGCCCGTAGGCGCCGTACAGGGCCGCCATCGGGTGGTCCGAGTAGAATCGGGAGCCCACGACCTCCTCGGTCCCCTCCAACGGGACGAACCGAACGTCGTTCATCGGCTCGAGGGCGTACCGGAAAGGCGGGGCCAGTCGTTCGACCGGGTAGATCCCCAGGCTCGCCGCCCGGCGGTTCCGGCCCACGGTGGCGTGGATGAGTTCCTGGAAGTGGATCGCTTCCGCCAACGTCCCTTCGTCGAGTCCGCCGGCGGTCGGGGCCCGCAGGACGAGGGCGGCGAAGTACGGTCGGAGCGGCGCCACGGAGGGGTCGACGTCCACCGCGAGCGAGCCGTCCGCCGGTTCCTCCCGGGCGTGCACGAGGCCGGTCGCCACGCCGGCCGCTCCGGCCAGGTAGAGCGCGAGCCCTGCCTCGGTGAGTAGGTCGAGCCGGTCCGGTGTCGCCGAAAGGCGCAGTTCGTCTCCCTCCCGTTCCTCGATCTCTGCCTTGGAGAGGAAAACGAGATCGTCGAGCGCGACGTCGGAGAGCAGAACGGGGACGAGCGCTCGGAGCCGCTCGGCCGACAGCGTCGCGACCGGCATCTAGGCGCCTCCCCGGGTCAGTGCGTCGAGGTCGTCCGAGAACAGCTCCCGGATGTCGTTGGCCCCGAGCGCGACCATCGCCAATCGGGTCACGCCGATGCCCCATGCGGCGACCGGCACGTCGATCCCGAGCGGGCCGAGCACCTCCGGACGGAACATCCCTCCCGGCAGCACCTCGATCCAACCCAGCCGGGGATGCTTCACCCAGCCCTCGATCGAGGGTTCGGTGAAGGGAAAGTAACTCGGCCGGATCTTGAGCTCGGGGATGCCGATCGCCCGGGTCAGCTCCCGGAAGATCCCCACCAGATGTCGGAGGGTGACGCCGGATTCCCCCACGATGCCCTCGCACTGGCAGAACTCCAAGTGGTGCCGCGCGTCGACCGACTCGACCCGGAAGTTGCGGTCGATGGAGAAGGTCCGGAACGGCGGGGTCGGACCTTGCGCGAGGTAGCGCACGCTCACCGCCGTCGTCTGGGAGCGGAGCACGGGCCGGGCCGCGATCGTCGGGTCGTACTGCCCGCCCCAGCCCGGGCCCAACGGAGTCGATTCGCCCGGTAGGGGCCGCCCCTCGTGGACGGCCGCGACCCGGCCGAGGAGGTCCTCGGGAGGGGGATGCCCTCGCAGCCCCTCGGGCCAGAAGGCGTCGTGGATGGAGCGAGCGGGGTGGTCCTGCGGCATGAAGAGGAGGTCGTTGTTCCAGAACTCGGTCTCCAAAAGCGGCCCTTCGCTCTCTTCGAACCCCAGCCCGACCAGGAGCTCGGCGAACTCTTCGAGCCACGCCCGGTACGGGTTCTCGCGCGCTCCGCGGATGAAGGGCACCGGGGCCCGCACGTCGTACGGGCGGAAGCCGCGGGCCTTCCACGCGCCGTAGAGTAGGTCGGCCGGGCTCAGGGATCCGATCTGGTCTTGCCCCTCGGCGGCGAGCGGGATCTGGCGTCCCTCCTCCGAAACCGCCCAGTGCTTGACCGAGAGGTGTTCCGTCCGGACGAGACCCCGTCGCTCCAACGCGGTCAGGATCGCCTCGTCGAGGTCCTCCTCTCCGTTCGCGACCTGCTTGAGGACGATCTCCTCGGGGAGGAGGCCGGATAGGTCCGGGGCATCCTCCCTGCGTCGGAAGGGGAACCCGTCGGCGAGCATCCCCCGACGGCGCAGGATACCGACCGCGGCCGACCGCTCCTCGTCGGTGAGTCCCTCCGCCGTCGCGTGCTCCAAGGTCATGGAGCCCCCGCGACGCTGCAGGGCCTCCAGGAAGCGGCGCTCGGGAAGACCCTCCGCGAGGGCCGTGGTCCCCCGGGGGGTCAGTCGATGACGCGTGAGATGTTCCTCGTCCAGGACGGCGAGGTGTTTGGATCGGAGACGCTGAAGGCTTCCCCGGACCTGGTCGGCCGCCAGCCCCGTCTGGGCCGCGACCTCCTCCTCGTCCAGGGCTTCCCCGCCGGCCGCACGGAGCGCGACCAGGACGGTTCGCTCCGGGCCGGAGAGGGAGATCGGCTCTGCCCCATCCGGTCCGGGATCGGAAGGGCTGGACACGGCGCGAGGAGAGGGGATGCGGGTTAAGTCCTTTCCTCGATGCGGGGTTCGGCGCCCGTGGGTTCGGCCCTTCTACGACCCGGGACCGGGAGGAGTCGTCTCCGACGGTCCCGGAGGGGGAAGGACTTCGAACGGCGCGCCGGGCGTGGGTGAGGTGGTCGGAGGCGGCCCCGGAGGTGGCGCGCTCACCGCGTCGGTCGTCGGAGGGGGTGGCGCAGGGGCCGTGACCCCCGGAGGAGGTTGTCGGGAGGTTGCGGCCGCCCTGCGGGGTCCCCTTCCGAGGAGTACTCCGACGGCGATGGCCGCTCCCATGATGACAATGTAGAGCGTGATGTCGCCCGGGAATACGGCGAGCGGACCTAGGAAGGTGAGGTAGCCGAGGAGGTTCACAGGGATCAGTTCCTGGACGAATCCGTACAGCCCCTGGGAGGTCACCTGGGCGGTCGCCACGGCTCTCGAGCCGAGATAGCAGGCGGGGACCGATGCCATGAGGCCTACATCTCCGGTCGAGTTCGAGGTCGGGCTCCCGGAGGCGAAGAGTCCCTCGCAGGGCCCGAGATCCGTGTCGCCGGTCAGCGTCACGAGCACGAGAACGTTCGAGATCGACGCTCCCGAGGTTCCGTTGGCGACATGGACGGTCAGCGTCACGGAGGCACCGGGCCCCACCTGGGTCGGGGACACGGTGAGGGTGAGGTTGACCAGGGTCGCGGTCAGGTCCGCGTACAGCGCCTCCCCCCGCGGAGAGCCCCAGCCCGTGGCGGTGTCCCACCCGACGTTCGCCGGTCCGAGACAGTTCGCGCCGGTGGTGATGTCGGCGAGGGATTCAGCGAGATGGCCCTGGGGCTCTGCCGCGCCGATCGAATACAGGTTGGGTGTGATGAACCCGAGCGGGCCGCCGTGCAAGGCATCCATTTCGGCGATGAGGCCGGCCCACAACGGAGTGGCGAAGCTCGTTCCCGAGCCGACGCGGTCCGAACCGTCGTAGTAGACGTAGTCCGTAGCCGCGGCCGCCGACACGTCCGGCATGCCTCGGAATCCGGTGGCGGAGATCGGCGCAGCGGCGGAACCCACCAACTGCCAGGTCGGAGCGGCATAGACGGTGGAGAAACCTCCCCCGCTCCCCGACCACGCGGATTCGCTCGATAAGCCCGTGACCCCGGTGATGGGGTTCGTCGCGAGCGTCGGGTTGGTCCCGCCCACGGCGATCACGTACGGGTCGGCGGCCGGGTAGTTGGGCTGGAGGCCCCCCGAGCATCCGGCCGTCGCGTCCCCGCCCGTGTCGCCAGTGGCGCCGAGGAGAGTGATCTGTCGGTGCGTCGCCTCTATGATGTCGTTGGCCCACGCGGTGGCGAGTCCGCCGCCCGACCCTTCCGCCGTCCCGAAGGACATCGAGATCGCGTCGACACCCGAGATGCTGGTAACGGCTTCGTTCAACGCGTCCGTCATCGACGCCACGCTCGGAGAGTACTGGTCGGAGGACGGGCCGTCGGGGGCGTACACCGCGTCGAGGGACGCGCCCGGTGCGATCGAACCGGACCATTCGAGGTCCAGCGTGAGCTCCTGAGGGGCGCCGCTCGGGTCGTTGACCGCGCCCGGGGTCGGCAACGGCGCTCCGTCGATCGGGTAGGGTGTGATCCGGACTGCCGGGAACGAAGCGGGGTAATCGTTGGCGTAGAACGTCGCGAGGTCCGAGGGAGCGTAGCCCTCGCCCCAAAGGAGGAGAACGATCGTCTCCGCGGTCGGGAAGGTGGAACTCCCGGTGTAATTGTAGAGGTTCGAGATCTGGTAGACCTGTCGCGCGACCGCCGGCGTGATCAGGTTGGGTTGGGGTGGGGTGGCGCCCGGCCCGGGGGAGGGTACGCTCGGGAGAAGGGGGAGCTGGAAGGCCGTGAGCCCGTTCGAGAGCCCGGTAACGGCGGCGACTTCCGACTCGAGCCAAGTCGGAAGCCCCGGAGGGGTTTCGGGGTAGGTGACGGCCCGTTGGTCGTGCTCGCCCGACAGGAGGGTGGTGTGGAAGGCGCGGTCGAACTCGGGTGCACTCCCGCTTAGGCTCACGGAGAGTCGGTCGGGCCACGCGTGCGTCACGGAGATCCCGTACCCCTCGAAGTACGACTCCGCGGAGGCGTACGCCGTTGGGGTCAATCCCCACTCGCTCGCGATCTCGCCGACCGTCATCGCCGGGGTGCCGGGCACCGGTGGATCGTAGAAACTGGGACTGGAGGGAACGAACGAGATGACCACGCTCGTATCGACGGTCGCCATGACCGGGTCCGTTACGCCGTTCACGAGGGATGGGTCGAAGCCCGCCCGCTCCGCAAAGGGACCGAGCGGGGCCCTAGCGTTCGGTATTGGCGACCCACGGGAGGTCGTTCCCCCGGGAGTCAGGCCGATGGCACCGGAGGGGAGCAGGAGGACGACCGCGAGGAGCATCGAGATCGCGAGGCCGACCCATCCTCTTCGAACCGAGCGGCCGAACGGGGTCATCGGCCGATTAAGGTCCCGCGCACAGGAAAAGGGTTGGGGAGGGGGCCCGATGGCCTAGATCCGGATCGGAGTGGTGTATCCCGCCGGCCGGACGAAGGTCCCCTCGCCGCCGAACGGGTCCGGCCGGGGGCCCGTGGGTTCCCCTCGCAGCCCCGCCAGGTACGCGTCGATAGCGTCCGCAACCTCGGTAGCCGTTCCCATCGCATAGACGACGGACCGACCGCCCGCGGCGAAGATCCCCGGTACTCCGGTCTGGAATCCCTTGCCCTTCCCCTCGGGCCATCCCTGGCTGGTCAGTTTGAGGTCGAGATCCGAGCCGAATCCCTGGAGGTCAGCCTTCTGCCCGACCGCGACGATGACGGTGTCGCAGGGCAGAGTTTCCTCGGACCCGGGGACCGGAAGGGGACTGCGTCGCCCGCCGGCGTCGGGCGGTCCCAGCTCGATCGACTGCACCATGATCCCTTCGACGTGGTCGGTTCCCACGATCCGGACCGGGGCCTTCTGGAAAATGAAGCGGATCCCTTCCTGCTCGGCCCCGTGTACCTCCTCGGGGTCCGCGGGCATCTCCTGGCGACCGCGACGGTAGACGAGGGTCACGTGCCCGCCGCCCGACTTCCGTAGGGCCGAGCGGACCGAGTCCATCGCGACGTCCCCCCCGCCCACCACGACGATCTCGTGGCCGACCTTCACGTCGGCCCCACGGTTGATCTCCTTCAGGAAGTCGAGGGCCGGCAGGACTCCCGGCAGGTTCTCGCCCGCCACTCCCAGAGTACGGTGCGTGGAAGTTCCGATCGAGACGAAGACGGCCTGGTACCCGTCCTCCTTCAAGAGCCGGTCGACCGGGAAGGCGACCCCGACCTTGGTCCCCTTGACCCAGGTCACGTCGAGATCTCGGAACCGGGCGCGGTCGGTCTCGACGTCCGCGTCGGTCATTCGGTACGCCGGGATGGTCTGCATGAGCCCGCCGTACCGCTCCTCCTGCTCGAAAACGGTCACGGAGTAGCCCCGGACGCCGAGTTCCCAAGCGGCCATCAGGCCGGCCGGACCGGCGCCGATGACGGCGACCCGCTGGTTCTTCGGCTTGGAGGGGACGTACACGAGGTCGCTCTCTCCGTACTCCAGGGAGGCTCGCTTCAGGTGCCGAATGGCGATCGGGACTCCCTTCTTCTTCACGACGCACGCGTCCTCGCAGTAGTGGTAACAGACCTTGCAGAGGCTCGTGGCCAGGGGGTTCTCCCGAAGCGTGACCCGAGCCGCCTCATCGAAATCCCCCTTGGCGACCTGGAGGATGTACTCGCGGCAATCCTGAGTGATCGGGCACGCCTCGACACACCACGGCCGGCGGCACTGGATGCACCGCTTCGCTTCCAGGATCGCGTCCTCCTTGGAGTACGCGTGCAGCACCTCCCGGAAGTCGGTGGTCCGCTCGGCGACGGCCTCCTCCGCGATCGAAACGCGCACCGGGTTCAACTTCGGTGGAGCGGGCTTCGGGGCGGGGGGCGACTCGGCCGGCATGGTTTCGACGTCACGAGCCCGCTGGGCCGATAAGAGGCTTACGCGCCGCGGGACACCCTCGGACGGTTCTCGACATATAGAGGAGGCCATCTCCGGTCTCTGTCCCCGGGGGGACAAGCGGTCCATGGTCCTGGATTCACTCGGCAAGTCGCTCCGCGGCGTACTGCAAAAGATCGCCCGAGGATCGACGGTCGACGAGGCCCTCCTCAACGAGGTCGTTCGGGATATCCAGCGGGCGCTCCTTCAGGCCGACGTCAACGTTCAGCTCGCTCTCTCCCTCACCGAACGGGTCCGCCGTCGGGCGAAGGAGGAGAAGCCGCCGGCCGGGGCGAGCCTGCGGGACTTCCTCATCCGCATCATCTACGAGGAGATCCGCGGGATCCTCGGCAAGGACCAGCCGTTCGACCTCCGTCCCCGGAAGGTGTTGATGGCCGGGCTGTTCGGGCAGGGCAAGACGACCACTACGGGCAAACTGGCCCGCTTCTTCCAGAAGAAGGGCGTCCGCGTGGGCGTCGTGGCCGCGGACGTGCACCGCCCGGCCGCGATCGACCAGCTCGAGCAACTTTCCAAGAAGGTCGGATGCGAGTTCTACGCGAACCGGAACGAGCAACGCGCCGAAGTGATCGTTCGCGAGGCGCTCGCCGCGTTCCCCCCGCACCTGGCCGTGATCGTCGACACGGCGGGCCGAAGCGGGATCGACACCGACCTCATCGAGGAACTGAAGCGCGTGCGTGCGGTGCTCCAGCCGGACGAGACGTTGCTCGTGCTCGACGCCGCGATGGGGCAGGCGGCGGGGCGGAGCGCGGAGGCGTTCCAGAAGGCGGTCGGGCTCACCGGGGTGATCCTGACCAAGCTGGACGGGTCGGCCAAGGGCGGGGGCGCGCTCTCCGCCGTCGCGGCGACCGGGGCTCCGATCGTCTTCATCGGTACCGGCGAGCACCTCGACGAGCTGGAGCGGTTCGAGCCGACCCGCTTCGTCTCTCGGCTGCTCGGCATGGGCGATCTTCGTACCCTGCTCGAACGGTTCGAGAACCTCTCCAACAAGGAGGCCGCGGAAGAGGCGGCGAAGCATCTCATGAGCGGGCGGTTCACGCTCCGCGACATGCGGGCGCAGCTCGATTCCCTCGGGGAGATGGGCCCGTTCTCCAAGCTGATGACGATGATACCGGGGGCGGGCGCGAAGGTCGACGAGGCCAAGATGGACGAAACGCAGGCCCGGCTGAAGCGGTTCCGGACCATCCTCGACTCGCTGACCGGTGAGGAGCTCGATACGCCCCAGATCATCAAGTCGGATCGCGTCCACCGCATCGCGCGGGGCAGCGGCCAGCGGCCGCAGGAGGTCCGGGGCCTCTTGAAGCATTACGAAACGACGCGGAAGGCCGCCCACGGGATCGTTTCGAACCGCCGCCTGCGGCGCCAGTTGGAGAAACAGTTCGGCTCCGGCGAAGCACCCGAGGAGTGAGCCACGCACCGATGAGCGTCAACCTCGCCGAGGTCGTCGCGGGACTCCTGCTGCTGTTCTTCGTCCCGGGCTACGCGATCACCAAGGCGACCTTCCCCGAGTGGCGGGTGCGGGGCCCGGCCGCGACCTTGCGCCTGCTCGAGATCGCGACCCTGTCGTTCGTCACGAGCCTCGTGCTGGCGGTCTTAATCGGATACCTCCTCCTCGTCGCAGGCCCCGCTGGGTTCCAGGCCTACTGGACCGACCCGCTCCTCGAGGCGATCCTCGCCGGGATCACGGCGGTCGCCTTCGGCCTCGGATGGTACCGGGGGGCGTACCGTAGGACCCCGCCGACGGGCCCTCCTCCGGAGCCGGCGGGAGAGCTCGGGGCGTGGGATTTCGTCGAGGAGCTCGACCGGCTCCGTCGCGCCGAGCGCCGGGTCCGTCACGACCTCCGGCGGGCCGCGACGGGCTCGACTGATTCGGCCCGCCTGCGCTCGGAGCTCGAAGGGATCCTGTCCGAAGCCGCCGAGCTGCGATCCAAAAGGGAGGCAGAGTATGGCACCTAAGGGGGGAGAGGGGAGCGGCCAGTACAAAGTGGTCCTCGTGCTCCGCGGCGAACTTCGCCTGACGGCCGGCAAGGTCGCGGTCCAGGCTGCCCACGCGGCCGTGATGCTGACCCGGGCGGCCGAAAGCCGGAACCCGGCCGCCCTGGAACAGTGGCTTCGAGAGGGGCAGAAGAAGATCGCGCTGGTGGTCCCGACCCTCGCCGACCTGGAGCAGCTGGACCGCGGGGCGCGGGCGAAGGGGATCCCGACCGTTTGGGTCGAGGATGCCGGCCTGACGGAGGTCGCCCCGGGCACCCGCACCTGCCTCGGACTGGGACCCGCGCGGGCGTCGGTGGTCGACGCGATCACGGGCTCGCTCGACTTGCTCTGAAACGGGGTGGTCGGCGGGGTCCCCGCCCCGCCTTTAGCTGGTATATGTAGGGGGGTCGGCCTCGACCGGCCGAGGTAGACGGGAAGACGCCCATCGGGGGAACTGCGAGCATGCGGCTGTGGATGTACATCGTACGCCGCCTCCTGCTCCTCATTCCCCTCGTGCTCGGCGTCATGTCGATCACGTTCATCCTGGTCTCCGGGATCCCGGCCAACGTCCGTTGCTACTCCGCGATCGGCCCTCCCCCGAGGCACGGCACCGCGTACGCCGTGCCGGAATGGATGGCGCACTGCGACAAGGTCCTCGGTCTGAATCAGCCGATCTACACGCAGTGGGCAGACTACATGGCCAACACGCTCACCTTCCACTGGGGGTACGTCGGGAACTACAGCGTCGCTGCCACGACGGTTCCGGTCCTTGCCGGCGAACCGGTGACGGTCGCCCTCGGCTGGTTGCTCCCCTACACGTTGGAGCTCGCGGCCCTGTCGCTGGCGATCATCCTCCTCGCCGCCATCCCTCTCGGCCAGCTCGCCGCGAGGTACCGCAACCGTCCCATCGACCAAGCCGCACGGGTCATGTCGTTCTCCGGATTCGCGATACCCTCGTACCTCCTGGGAGCGTTGGCCATCATCGGGCTCGTCCTCGTCATTTCTCAGAACCACTGGGGCGGGTGTAGCGGAGCCTTTCTTGAGGTGTACGGCTCGTGGCCCCAAGCGTTGTGCATGACCGGCTCGAGTCCTTCGAACAACAACTACCCGGTCTGGCTCCACTTCGGGACGGTTTCGACTCCGACGGGCTTCCCCACCATCGATGCGGCCATACACGGACAGTGGGGACTGGCCGTCGACACCGTCCTCAGGATGCTCGTTCCGGCGCTCATCATCGCCTACGGCACCATTGCGGTGATCATTCGTTTCATTCGCAACAGCATGCTGGAGGTCATGAACCTCGACTTCGTCCAGGCCGCCCGGGCCAACGGCATCCCGGAGTCGGTCGTGATCAAGCGTCACGTCGGGCGGAACTCGCTCAACGTCACGGTCACCGTCCTCGGCCTCACCTTCGCCTTCTTCATCGGCGGCTTCCCCATCATCGAGCAGGTCTTCGGTCTCCAGGGCGTCGGCCGCGCGCTCGCCCTCTCGGTCCAGCAGCCGTACGACCTCGGGCTCATCTTCGGCAGCACGATCCTGTTCACCCTCCTGGTCGTCTGCGCGAACCTCATCGTCGACGTGCTCTACGCCTTGTTGGATCCCCGCGTCCGCCTCGGGTAGCCGGCGCCCCGGCGGCCCGAGAGTTCGGTGGAAGCCCTGTCCCGCCAGGGTGGGCGCGGTTGGCTTGAGGGGTTATCTAGGGGAGCTCATCTCGGCGGACCGAAGGATGTTCGCAACCCGCTAGGGGAGGAGTTCGACCATGCGAATGTGGGTGTACATCGTACGCCGCCTCCTCCTCGTCATTCCGGTCGTCCTCGGCGTCATGACCATCACCTTCATTCTCGTCACGGGGATACCCACGGCCGAACGTTGCCTCGCCGTGGTCGGGCCCCCGCCCACCCACGGAGGTCCTGCGGCGCTCGCGGCCTACACCGCGCATTGTGACGCCAAGCTCGGTCTGAATCGACCCATCCTCACCCAGTGGGTGGTCTACATGGGCAACACCCTCACCTTCCAATGGGGCATCGTGGGGAACGGGAGCACCGCCGCTTCCGTCATTCCGGTCATCGCCGGTCAACCTGTCACGACCGCCCTGGGCTGGTTGCTGCCGTACACGATCGAGCTCGCCGTCTTCTCGCTCGCCATCATCCTCGTCGTCTCGATTCCCCTCGGCCAATTATCGGCCGTCTACCGGAACCGCCCGATCGACCAAGCGTCGCGGGTCATGTCGTTCTCGGGATTTGCGATCCCCACCTACCTTCTCGGTGCCCTGACTCTGATCGGGACCGTCCTCGTCATCGCCAATTACCACTGGGCGGGCTGCAGCGGTCCGTTCCAGGAGATGTACGGTTCGTGGCCCAAGCAGGGCTGCATGGTCGGCTCCAGCGCCTCGAACAACAACTATCCACTCTGGCTCCAATTCGGGACCGTTTCAACGCCGACCGGGTTCCCGACCATCGACGCCGCCCTCCACGGCCAGTGGATCCTGGCCGCGGACACGATTCTCCGAATGGTGTTCCCGGCCCTGATCATCGCCTACGGCTCGATCGCCCTCCTGCTCCGCTTCGTTCGGAACAGCATGCTCGAGGTCATGAACCTCGATTTCGTGCGAACGGCCCGAGCCAAGGGCGTCCCGGAAAAGATCGTCGTGAAGCGCCACGCGGGCCGAAACTCGCTCAACGTAACGGTCACGGTCCTCGGCCTCACCTTCGCCTTCTTCATCGGCGGTTTCCCCATCATCGAGGAGGTGTTCGGGCTCCAGGGCGTCGGCCGCGCGCTCGCCCTCTCCGTCCAGCAGCCGTACGACCTCGGGCTCATCTTCGGTAGCACGATCCTCTTCACGTTCATCGTCGTGTTCGCGAACATCATCGTGGACGTGGTGTACGCCTTCTTGGACCCGCGGGTGCGCTTGGGGTAGCGACGTGGGCGCGGGAGCCCTCCCGGGGGACCGGTCGCGGTTTCATCTGACGTATATATAGGTGGATTCCACTGGGCTTGCCGAGCCTAGCTGTCACCGGCGGGCAACGGGGGGTACGGGCATGCGGATGTGGATCTACGTCATCCGGCGTCTCCTCCTTCTCATCCCCGTCGTCCTCGGCGTCATGACCATCACGTTCATCCTCGTCAGTGGAATTCCCGCCTCAGAACGTTGTCTCGCCGTGATCGGAGCCCCACCGACGCACGGTGGCTCGGCCGCGCTCCAAGCCTACTATGCCCACTGCGATTCGAAGCTTGGGTTGAACCATCCCATCTACACCCAGTGGGCCATCTACATGGGCAATACCCTGACGTTCCACTGGGGTCTCGTCGGGAACGGTAGCACGGCGGCCTCCGTCATTCCGGTCATCGCCGGCCAACCTGTCACGACCGCCCTGGGCTGGTTGCTGCCGTACACGATCGAGCTCGCCATCTTCTCGCTCGCCATCATCCTCGTGGTCGCCATCCCCCTCGGTCGTCTCTCGGCGGTCTATCGAAACCGACCGATCGATCAGGCGTCCCGGGTCATGTCGTTCTCCGGGTTCGCCATTCCCACTTTCCTCCTGGGGTCGTTGGCCCTCATCGGAGCGGTGTTGATCATCACCAACTATCACTGGGCGGGCTGCAGCGGTCCGTACCAGGAGATGTACGGTTCGTGGCCCAAGCAGGGCTGCATGCTCGGCTCGAGCGCCTCGAACAACAACTATCCACTCTGGCTCCAATTCGGGACCGTTTCGACCCCGACCGGGTTCCCGACCATCGACGCCGCCCTCCACGGTCAATGGGTCGTCGCCGGGGACACGATTCTCCGAATGGTCTTCCCCGCATTGATCATCGCGTACGGGTCGATCGCACTGCTCCTCCGCTTTGTGCGCAACAGCATGCTCGAGGTCATGAACCTCGACTTCATCCGGACGGCCCGAGCCAAGGGCGTCCCGGAAGCGGTCGTCGTGAAGCGGCACGCGGGCCGAAACTCACTCAACGTGACGATCACGGTGCTCGGACTGACGTTTGCTTTTTTCATCGGCGGTTTCCCCATCATCGAGGAGGTGTTCGGGCTCCAGGGCGTCGGCCGCGCGCTCGCCCTCTCCGTCCAGCAACCGTACGACCTCGGGCTCATCTTTGGGACCACCATCCTCTTCACATTCATCGTCGTGTTCGCGAACATCATCGTGGACGTGGTGTACGCCTTCTTGGACCCCCGGGTGAGGTTGGGGTAAGATGGTCGCCGAAGTCCCGAGCAGCTCGGCCGCCACGGTCTCCACCCGCCCCTCGGGGCGTCGCCCCAACCCCCGCATCGTCCAATGGAAGCGAACGTGGTACTTCCTGCGGCGCAACACGCTCGCGATGGTCGGGCTCGGGATCATCGTCTTCCTCGTTTTCGTCGCTCTCTACGCGCTCACCCAACCCTACCCGTGGACGGACCTGAACAACTACTGTGCCTACACCCCGGGCTCCGGTAATTTCTGCGCCCCGGGCGAACCCTCGGTCTGCGTCTACACTCCGGGCACGGCGGCGCCCGCTCCCGGCTGCTATCAGACCCCCAAGCAGTTCCCTGCGTTCATCCCCCCTACGTTAACGTTCTCTCCTTTTGCTACGGGTCCTTTGCCGCTGGGCTCGTTCATCGCGAACGTACAGAACCCAGGGAGCCTCCAGTTTTACAACCTCTACCAGGGGATCCTCCGGGGCGCGGACTGGTCGCTCATGCTCTCCGTTTCCATCGTCGGCTCAGGGGCGGCCATCGGTTTGCTCGTGGGGGCCATCTCGGGCTATTTCGGAGGCTTGGTCGACGAAGCCCTGATGCGATTCGTCGACGTCATGCTCTCCATCCCCCAGCTCCTCTTCGTCCTGATCACGGTCGCCGTCATTTCGCAGCTCGCCATTTTCGGGGATTCGCTCGCCACGCGTATGGGACTCCTCATCGCCGCGTTCGTGGTGGTGTGGTGGCCGTTCTACGCCCGTATCGTGCGGGGGCAGGTCCTCGTCACGCGAGAGATGAAGTTCGTGGAGGCGGCGAAGGCGAGCGGCGCCTCGGCGGGCCGCATCGTCCGCAAGCACATCATCCCGAACTCCGTCTACCCCGTCTTCGTCCAGATGTCCCTGGACGTCGGGTCCGTCCCGCTCCTGATCGGGGGACTGATCTACCTCGGGTTCACCACGATCTTTCCGTCCAACACGTTCCCCGAATGGGGTACCCTCTCGGCGCTCTCCGTCAATCCCTCCGTCCTGACGAGCATTCTGGTCAACAGCGAACTGAACATCCAGGTCTACGTCCCCTGGTGGATGATGCTGTTCCCGGGACTCATGCTCTTCATGTTCGCGATCAGCGTGAACTTCTTGTCGGACGGGTTGCGCGACGCGCTCGACCCGCGGCTGCGCCGGTAGGGACCTCATGGCAGCTTCGATTCCGGAACGGGCTCCGGCCATGGGCAGCAAGGAGATGATGACCGGGGTTCCGCTCCCGGCGACGGCCCCCCTGTCGACTTCCACCGAACCCGAGGCGGCGCGGGCCCCGGTCGTCCTGGACGTGCGGGACTTGAAGACCTACTTCTTCACCTACGACGGGGTCGTCAAGGCGCTCGACGGGGTCTCCTTCAAGATCCGCAAAGGCGAGACCCTCGGCCTGGTCGGCGAGACCGGATGCGGCAAGAGCGTGACCGCGTTCTCCATCACCCGCCTGATCACCGACCCTCCCGGCCGGGTCATGAGCGGGAAAGTGCTCTTCCGGGGCGCGAACCTCCTCTGGAACCTTGAGCGGGAGGCGACGTTCAAGCCGATCCGGAACACCGGGAGGGTCAAGATCCGCCGGCGATTCCGCCAGATCCAGGCGGCGACGGAACGGATGGCCGCGGTCCGGGGCAGCGGCATCTCCACGATCTTCCAGGAACCCACCTCCGCGATGAACCCGATCTTCTCGATCGCGGACCAGATCGGGGAGGCGCTCCTCATCCACCGGGGCACGCTGATCGTCGACGCGCTATTGAACGCGCACACCGACGACCCGCGGGTCGACCCGGCGATCGACCACCTTCTCGAGATCGCGCGACACGGCACGAATGCGGAGGTGCGGACCGCCGCGATGGCCCTCGGGGACGCGGTAGGGGTGCCGTCCTTCGGCACGCAAGCGTACTATATTCTACGGGAGGCGGGCCCGAGCGCCAGCGAGTGCCGACCGGACATCATCCGCGCCATGGCCCGGCTGCGCCCCTCGGGGTTTCAGCGGACGTACTTGAAGCGCGAGCTGCGGTACGCGGAGCTGCGCAAGCAGATCAACGATGTCTTCCTGACCGAGATGCGGACCGGGACCCCGCACCGCATGGCCCGAGCCTCCGTGAACCGGAAGCACACCAGCATGCGGATCCGGACCCTCTACTTGGACGTCTGGGGGATCCGGGGCCGCTCGCGCCAGGCGCTCAAGGACGAGCTGTTCTGGCGAACGGTCGGCCTGCTCGAGGGGGTGGCGATCGCGAACCCCGTCCAGGTCTCCCGTGGGTTCCCGCACGAGCTCTCGGGGGGCATGCTCCAGCGGGTCATGATCGCGATGTCCCTCTCCTCCGAGCCGGATATCCTGCTCGCGGACGAGCCGACCACCGCGCTCGACGTGACGATCCAGGCCCAGATCCTGGAACTGATGCGGGACCTCAAGTCCCGGGTCGGAACGGCGATCGTGCTCATCACGCACGACCTTGCGGTCATCGCCGAGGTAGCGGACCGGGTCTGCGTCATGTACGCCGGGCACATCGTGGAGACCGCCCCGGTTCGCGACCTGTACAATCGACCCCTTCATCCGTACACCCAGGGCCTGCTCGCCTCCATCCCTCGACTTGACCAGCCGGACAAGGAGCTCATCTCGATCCCCGGGTCGGTCCCGAACCTGATCACACCGCCCTCCGGATGCCGCTTCCACCCCCGGTGCCCGTATGCGATGCCGGTCTGCAAGACCACGCATCCCCCGACCACGGTCGAGGGAACGTCACACACCGTCGCGTGCTATTTATACACGGGGCCGGTCGCTGTAGAGTGACCGCCGAACGGGGCTCCGCGGTATCGCCCACGCAAGCCCCGGTGGTCGTCAGCGCCCACAACGTTCGGAAGCTGTTCCCCATCCGAGGCGGGGTCTTTTCCACCAAGATCGGCGATGTCCGGGCGGTCGACGGGGTCAGCCTGGACGTCCGGGAAGGCGAGACGGTCGGCCTGGTCGGAGAATCGGGATGCGGCAAGACGACGGTCGGTCGCCTGCTCCTCCGTCTCATCGAGCCCACGTCGGGCCATACCTTCTACCGACCCCCCGAAGCGACCTTCGAGCGCCTGAACCAGATCTACGACCAGCTCGCCCCCTCGCTCTCCCCGTCGGACGGGGTGGCTTCCGCCTCCCCCGAGGTCGCGAAACTTCTCGAGGAGCTGGACGGCATCGCGGACCAGTACTCCATCTACCGCCAGCGGGGGAAGAACCTCGCCAAGGTCCGCGAGAAGCTCCAGATCGTGTTCCAGGACCCGTTCAGTTCCCTGAGCCCGCGCATGCTCATTCGGGACGTCGTGGCGGAGCCCCTCGAGATCCACCACGTCGGGACCCGGTCGCAGCGCTACCAGCGGGTCGCCGAGCTCCTCCAGGAGGTCGGGCTGAACCCGGAGCACCTGTGGCGGTTCCCCCACGAGTTCTCGGGCGGCCAGCGCCAGCGGATCGGGATCGCCCGGGCCCTCGCGCTCCGCCCCGAGTTCATCGTGCTGGACGAGCCGACGAGCGCGCTCGACGTCTCGGTGCAGGCCCAGATCCTCAACATCCTGAGGCGGCTCCAGCAGGAGCAGCGGCTCTCCTACCTGTTCATCTCGCACCACCTCTCCGTGGTGCGGGCCATCAGCCACAGCGTGGTCGTGATGTACCTCGGGAAGGTCGTGGAACGCGCCCCCACCGACGAGTTGTTCACCCGGCCCCTCCACCCGTACACGCAGGCCCTCCTCTCCGCCATCCCGATCCCCGACCCCGACTTGAAGCGCGAACGCATCATCCTCCAGGGGGATGTCCCGAGCCCGGCCGCGCCTCCGCCCGGTTGTCGGTTCCATACGCGGTGCCCCGCCGTGATGCCGATCTGCTCCAACGTCGAGCCCCCGCTGATCCAGGTCCGGGAGCACCACTACGTCGCCTGCCACCTTTATCCCGACACCCGGGCCCCGTCCGCCGCGTCCGCCGCGGAACTGGGCCCGGCGGCCGGCGCTCTCGAGGGAGGCGCCACCGTCCCGCCCATCGCGGGGTAGCCGCGAAGCGCCCGTGACCGCGCCCCCCTCCCGGCCCGGCACCCTGCCGGACGATCACTCCAAGTTCTCCGACATCGCGACGGACCCGAGCTATCGGATCATCATCGACCAGGTCGCCGCCGAGAAGAAGGCGGCCCTGGAGGACCCCGGCCCTCCCTGGCGCGAGTGGGCGCTCCACACGGCCGCCAAGTGGTATCTCGGGCTCGGTTTCCTCACGGTGAACGGCTGGATCGCAGGATACTTTCTGTTCTACGACCTCTACTGGCCGATCGCGCCGCTGATCGCCCTCGCGCTCTACGGGGAGTACCTGTGTTGGCAGTACCTCTGGTTCCGTCCGGAGACATTCCGACGAAGCTCTAGCCGACACAACTGGACCTCCTCTCCCTGGATCCACCCGGTCCCGTTCGGCCGCTGGACCCCCGAGGCGGACATCGCTCGGAGCGGGGGGGCCCCAGCCTCCGGGCAGGTCGACCCCTCCGAGTTCCTTTAGTCCGGGCCGAGCCCTTCGGAGGGCGAGCCTACTCGCGGGCGCCCTCCCCCAACTGGGTCGTGCGTGGAGATCGTGGTGGTCTCCTTGAATAAGAAAAAGGGAAGGAAAGGGTTCTTGGTTCCGGGGCGGGCGCCCCGGAACCTTCCGTGGTGGGTCCTGTCTACGGTAGGAACCCGTTCCCCTGGATCTCGAACCACAGGCCGTCCCCGCCCAGACAGACGTTCTGGTTGAGGGAGCCCGGGCTGATCCACGGCGCGTAGCTGCCGACACCCGCTTCCTGGAACTGGTAGACGTAGAGCGCCAGTTCGTTGGCGATGTGCGACACTAGGTTGTAGTAGAGGGTCCGCTCCTGGCCGACCGGCAGAGCCGCGGCGACCGCGTCGGCCCAGTTCAGCACCGCGTACGCCCAGCCCTGGCAGTCCTGGGGGATACCGGGCATGTTCGCCCAGGCCACCAGGTCCGCAAAGTTAGCCGTCTGGTCCGGGCAACTCCCGGTCTCGTACTGTCCCAGCACCTCGCCCACCGCGTCGGGCGCCGTGTACGTCGCGTCGGGCGCGTACAGCGGGGCCGTGTAGTCAGTGGGGTCGGGGTAGTCGGGCAGCCAGCCGAGCACGCTGAAGGTCAGCGGGCTCTGGTACGCCGAGCTCGTCAGGAAGTACACGACCAACTGGGAGAACGTCAGGTCGACCTCTTGGGTGACCTTCAGGTGTCCGCCCGATAGGGAGTTGATGTACTGGTCGTAGATCGGATACTGCCCGTTCTGCAGGGTGTCTCCCTGTTCGCCTTCGACCGGGAACTCACACGGCGAGGCGACCGTGCACGATGCGAGTTGCGGGTCGTAGTACGGAGAGCTGGCGGTGTTGGCCTGCGCCCACCACCACGCGGCACCGCCCACGTGCGACGCGTTGGAGTCCGGCGAACCTGCGGGCCATGTCACGTTGTTGGCGTAGTAGTCGCCCATGAAGTGCGGGATGGCGCCTCCATAGTTCAGACCGTAGGTGACCCCGTCCACGCTGAGCACCTGCTGCAGGTCCGCGGTGTAGGGGAAGGCGTTCACCAGGAACTGCCGGAGTCCGATGTACGAGAAGAAGTCGCTCCAGTGCCCGCCGCCGAGCGCGGACGGGATGTTGAGCGACCCCGTGTAGTACCCCGGAACCGAGGACAGGTTGACGGCCATGTTGATCGGGTCGAAGAAGATGCTGATCGTCGGCACCGTCTGGATCCCGATCTTGCCCGCCGCCTGCAGGTTCAGTAGCGTGCCCGTATCGGACGTTTGGATGCCCGCGAAGTCCGCTTGGCCCTGGAGGTATTCCTGGATACCGACCTGGTCGGACGGCTCCCAGAACACGTTCACCGTGTGCGCGTACTGGCCGGCCGCTGGCTCGCACCAGTAGAAGCCCGCGCAGTTCGGCTGGCCGTAGGCGGGGTTCGCCTGCAGGACGTACCCGACACCCTTGTTGATGCTCACCAGGTAGTACGGGCCGCTTCCGACTGCGTTGAAGCGGGTGTTGGGGAACACGTTCGGCGAGTTGTAGGAGTTGTTCTGGTAGGTGTCCCACGCGTAGATGGACGTGGTGTTGTCGAGCCAGTTCCTCCAGGTCGCCGAGTTCGTGGTGCCACCGGTGCCCGCGCCGCCGGGAAGGGCGCAGGGTCCGTCACCGTTGGCCGCGGTCGCCCCAAAGCCGGGGAGACCCGCGGCCTGGGCGCCGAACCAGCCGCACGGCCCAATGCCGCCGCCGTCCGGGTCCGCCATCAACTCGAGGAAGAACGGCCAGTCCGCACCGCCGCCCCACGCGTTGATGGTGATGCATCCATGGTCCGCGGTCAGCGCGACCGAGGGGCAGTAGTTGCTGTCGTTGATGAGCAACCCGCTCAGGATGCCCTGTGGGGTGGTGTTGTACGGGAAGTGCATCCCGCCATCAAACCCGCGCTGCCCGAAGTTGGTGTACGACTGGGTCTGGATCCATCCCGGTTGGGCCGCGAAGAACGGCAGGTCCGCCATGGACGCGGTTCGCGCCAACGACGACATCACATCGGTGGGGTAGACGCCCCACGCGACGCCGTGCGCCGGGTCGTAGAAGTTCGCGTTCTTGTCGATCACGAACGTCCAGTACTGGGGCGAGCCCGTCGTCGCGTTGTTGGTGATCAGGTCGTTGCCGTAGAGGGTCGTGCACGCCGCGGTGCCCGGAACGCACGTAGCGAGTTCAGGCATGAACGAGGCGGTCGAGCTGCCGTTGTAGTAGATCAGGGTCTGGTAGATGTTCGCGATGACCTCGTAGCCGACCGACTCGTAGTCGACCGCCGGGTCGATGCTCGTGGCACCGCCAGGGGCGACCTCGTAGGTGTCGATCGTGCCGGCGTGCGGGTCCTTCACTGGCTTGGTATTTAGTGTCGAACAGGAGCCGCATCCCGGGGCGAGGTTGGTCGGCGAGACAAAGACCGTCCAGGTGTAGTTCTGGTAGATTACCTGGTGCGACAGAACGTTCTGGATTGCTCCGACCAGCGTGACCTGGTAGTAACCGGGGCTGGCGAAGACCACGTTCCCCGCCGCACCGGTTACGGTGGACGAGGTGGTCGTGAGCGTTCCTCCCGTGGTCGCCAAGGTGGCGACTTCGGGGACCCAGGCGGTGTCCGACGGGGCCTGAGTGTAGGTGGCGGATACCGTGACGGTTCCACTCCCCTGGAGCCACGGGTTGGACGGGAGAGGGCCGCCGGTCCCGTTCGAGAAGGTCGTGGCGACGACGGGGAATTGGCCTCCCGTCGAGGTCGTGATCGAGGGAGTGACCAGGATCGGGTAGAGGTAGCCGGTTCCGTTGTGCTCGACGGGGCCGACGAAGGCGTGTCCGCTCAGCACAAAGGTTCCGAGATCGTTGTAGACGTGCGTGATCAGCGGGTTGGTCGACGTATTGGACAGGCCGTCTCCCCAAATCACTCCCCACGTGTTGACCGTCTCACCCTTGGAGACGGAGAGCGACGCGGGGACACTGGTTCCCTGCGCCACCGAGGCGACTGTTTGTCCGTACCCGGCCGTATAGGGCACGGTCAGAATTACATCGTTGGGCGACTGTGATGTACCCTTACAGTAGGGCGCCGTGACTGGAGCGCATGTCACCACCTTGGCGGTGGAGGTAGATCCAGCAGTCGAGCCGGGTGTCGCCGCGTTCAGTCCGAAGTATCCACCCGCTCCGACGATGACGATGACCACGATCAAGATCGCGGCCGCCGCAGCCGTCGAAGCGCCTCGCCGTCCGGCCCAGCGCTGCGGCTGGGTCGGCGTCTTCTGTTCACTCTCTTCCATGTGCTAGGTTCCCCCCGTGTGGAGGTTGCGCATGGAGGACCAACAGTGGTATTTATAGTCTTATGAGATGGCAACGCCGTGCAAAAACCCCGACCGGGACGGCGTTTGGCTCCCTCGCTCCTGAGCGCGGATTTTGGGGACCTGGGGAACGCGATCCGGGAGGCCGAGAACGGAGGGGCCGACGCCTTCCACCTCGACGTGATGGACGGTCACTTCGTACCGAACATCTCCTTCGGGCCGGCCCTGGTTCAGGCAGTACGCCGCCGAACGCGACTTCCGCTGGACATTCACCTGATGGTCTCGGACCCGGCCCGGTATGCCCCCATGTTCCGCGCAGCGGGAGGGGATACTCTCGTCTTCCACGTAGAGGCCACCTCGGACCTGGGGGGGGTGGTTCGCGCTGTCCGCGATACGGGAGCGGCCGTCGGAGCGGCCCTCCGTCCCGACACCCCGTACGCGGCGGTCGAACCCTGGGCGGACCAGCTGGACCAGATCCTGATCATGAGCGTCCACCCGGGGTTTTCGGGCCAGAAATTTCTACCCGAAGCCCTCCCTAAGATCCGGGCCGCACGCGCCCAGCTCGACGCGCTCGGGTCGTCCGCCGACGTGTCGGTCGATGGGGGTGTCACGGTGGCGACGGCGGGGGAGGCCGCGGCCGCGGGGGCCACCTTCTTCGTCTGCGGGAACTCGACGTTCGTCGGCGGGTCGGTTGGAGAGAACCTCGAGCGCCTCCGCTCGGCCGTCACCGAAGGGGCCGGGCGTGCAGTTCATTGACCTCGCGACCGCCTACGAGCGGCTCGAGGCAACATCGAAGCGGCTCGAGATGCGGGCGATCCTCGCCGACCTGATCCGCCCGCTCCGCCCTCCCGACCTCGGACGGGTCCTGTTCCTCTCGCAAGGCGTGCTGCGGCCGGAATACGAAGGGATCGAGCTGGGCGTCGCCACTTCGCTCGCGCGACGCGCGGTCGCGACCGCGACCGGGACCGATCCGGAGGAAGTGGCCAAACGGACCCAGTCGTCGGGGGACCTCGGCACGACCGCCGGTGAATTGATCCAGCGACTGTCGCGACTGGACTCGGAGAATCCTCTCTCGGTGGCCAACGTGTACTCCGAGCTCGTACGGATCGCGGCGGCCAGCGGCCCAGGTTCGCAGGAGGTCAAGGTCGAGGCCCTGGTCCGACTCTTGGGACGAGCGCGTCCGCTCGAGGCGAAGTACCTCGTCCGGTTCGTGATCGGAACGCTCCGTGTCGGGGTCCGCGAGATGACGATCCTGGACGCGTTGACGGACGCGTTCGCGGACGGGTCGAAAGAGGCCCGGGTCCGGATCGAGTCCGCCTTCAATCTCACGAGCGACCTCGCCCTCGTCGCCGAGGCCCTGGTCACCGGAGGCGTAGGTGGCCTCGAGAAGATCCGGTTGGAGGTCGGGCGACCGGTCCGGCCGATGTTGGCCGAACGCGAACCCACCTTGGCCGCGATCCTGGAACGGATGGGCGGTACGGCGGCTCTAGAGTACAAGTACGATGGTCTTCGGGTCCAGGCCCATGTGGGGGAGCATGGGGAGGTCCGCCTCTTTTCCCGTCGGCTCGAGGAGATCAGTGCCCAGTTCCCCGAACTCCGCACCGACCTGCCCGCGGCCGTCCGCTCGGTCCCCGCGATCCTGGAAGGGGAGTGCGTCCCCATCGATCCGGACACGGACGAGATCCGTCCCTTCCAGGAGGTCTCGCGGCGCCGCGGCCGCAAGCACGACTTGGAACGGCTCCAGCAGGAGGTGCCGGTCTGCCTCTTCCTGTTCGACGTCCTCCTCGCCGACGGCAAGGTCGTCTACGATCGGCCGTTCCCGGATCGGCGGAAGCTGCTGACGGAGATGCTCCGCCCCTCCGAACGGGTGCGCGTCGCGGACCAGAGAGTGGTGCATTCCGTCGAGGAAGCGACCGCGTTCTTCGAGGAGGCCCTGGCGGGCGGAGCCGAGGGGGTCGTCGCCAAGTCCCTCCAGCCCGGCAGCGGGTATCGGGCGGGCGCGCGCGGATTCTGGTGGATCAAGTACAAGCGGGACTACACGGCCGGCCTCAGCGACTCGATCGACGGCGTCGTCGTGGGCGGGTTCCACGGCCGGGGACGACGGGCGGGCCGCTTTGGCGCGTACCTGCTCGCGGTCTACAATCCGGACCAGGACCGATTCGAATCGTTCTGCAAGGTCGGGAGCGGGTTCGATGATGCGGCGCTCGCCGAAATGCCCACCCGCCTCAGGGCGCTCCATGTGACGGAGGCTCCGCCGGGGGTCGTCTCCGGCATCGTGCCGGACCAATGGTTCCGCCCGAAGGTCGTCCTCGAAGTGCGGGGCGCCGAGCTGACCTTAAGCCCGATCCACCGCGCGGCCCAGGACGCCGTGCGTCCGGGCGCCGGGCTAGCGCTGCGATTTCCCCGCTTCACGGGTCGGGTCCGGGACGACAAGGGACCGACCGAGGCGACGACCTCGACCGAGCTCCTGAAGATGTACCGGTCCCAGGTCCGGCAGGCGACCCCGACGGACGCCGCGGCCTCCGCCGACGCGGAGTAAGTGAGCCGTACGTCCCGGCTCGTCCGCCCAAAGGCATAAGAAGGGCGGGCTCGGTCGCAGGGAACCGGGAAGACACATGCTGGTCGAGATGACCGAGCTTCTGGGACGCCAAATCTACACGCCGGACGGACGCCTCCTCGGCGAGGTCGACAACGTGGTCGTCGACGTCGAGGCTGCCAAGGTCGACGGGCTGTACGTCGACGAGACCAGCCCCATGTTAGTGGAGGACTCCCGCCCCACCAACGTACCGTACCGGTGGGTCTCGGCGGTCAACGACGTCGTGCTCCTCAAGTACTTCCCGAAGCGGGTGTCGCTGAAGAAAGGCGGCCCCCGACCCGCGAAGGCCGAGGAAACCGTCGCCCCCGCCGCCCGCTAGGCGCGCTGCGGGGATAGCCAAGCCCGGAAACGGCGCAGGACTTAAACGCCGAGAACTCGGCGAAGAGATCCTGCCGCACAGGCGTTCGCCGGTTCAAATCCGGCTCCCCGCATCGCCCCGATGCGGTCGCACGAGAGGGTAAGAGCGCCTCCCCGGTACGGAACCCATGCGCCGGTCCGAGCTGGTTCGCGCCCTCGAACGGGTGCCCGCGCCAAAGGACCCCCGGGCCGAGCTCGAACAGGTCGTCACGCCCCCCGAACGGGCCGCGGACCTCTTGGAAGCCACGTCGACGGAGGGAGGATTGGTGGGACGCTCCGTGGTGGACCTCGGATCCGGTACGGGCCGGCTGGCGATCGGGGCGGCGTTGCTGGGCGCGGGCCCGGTCCTCGGCGTCGAGAAGGACCCCGACCTCGTGCGCGTCGCGGTGGCCTCGGCGCACGAGCTCGGAGTCTCGGTCACGTTCCATAGCGGCGACGTCGAGGAGTTCGAGGGCGAGGCGGAGTTCGTCGTGATGAACCCGCCGTTCGGCGCGCAGCGAAGGGGAGCGGACCGGCCGTTCTGGGACGCTGCGTTCGCCACGGCCGAGCGGGCGATCTTCGCCTTCGCTCTCGCCGAGTCCCGAACCTTTATAGCACGCCGAGCGGTCGCGCGCTCCGCCCAGATCGTCGCCACTCGGTCCGTCCCCTGGGAGCTCCCGCGAACCTTCGCGCACCACTCCCGTCGACGGGTCCCGCTGGACGTCGACCTCTGGACCATCCGAACTCACCAGGAACCATGACCGATACCGAACTTCCGACGCTCGTCGTGCCCGGCGACTACCTCGGCGCCGCGGAGGAATTTCTGCCGGGCCGGGGCACGTACGAGAACCGCGGGCGCATCTACGCGTCGGTGCTCGGCACGCCGAAGGTCGATGCCCGGGACCGGACCGTCCGCGTCGAGGCCCGCAACGGGATCCCCGAGATCGCGGAAGACGACCTGGTCTACGCGCGGGTCGAGGAGATCAAGACCGCGATGCTCATCTGCGCGCTGCTCGGCCAGGCCGGCAGCCGACGCAAGCTGCCCGGCGAGCCGGAGGGAACGGTCCACATCTCGAAGGCCCGCGAGGGATACACGGAGTCGTTCTCGGGCGAGTTCGCGATCGGCGACATCCTCCTGGCCCGGGTCCTCCAGGCGAAGCCCTCGGTCAAGCTCTCGACCGCGGCGGCCCCGCTCGGGGTCGTGGCCGCCCGCTGCCAGGTCTGCCATGCTCTCCTGACGATGGGCCCGTCGGACCTCGTCTGTCCCCGCTGCGGGAACACCGAGCACCGCAAGCTCGCGAAAGGACCCCGACCGGGCGGGCCGTCCGATGATCCCGAGCCCCGCTGACGAGGAGCGTCGCCTCGCGACCCTCGTCCGCGCCCACGACCGGTGGCGCGGGCGGGACGTGTTCAACCTCCTGGCGAGCGAGAACGCCGTCTCCCCCACCGCGCGGAAGTATCTGGGAAGCGACCTCGCCGGCCGGTACACGCTGCCCCTGAACTTCCCCTTCGACGGCGAGACGATCGACAACAGCTACGCGGGAACTCGCTACACCGACCAGATCGAGGCGTTGGCCAACGCGGCCGCGGCCCGTCTGTTCCGGGCCAAGTTCGCGACCACCCGGCCGCTCTCGGGCCACATCGCGGCCCTTTCGGCGCTCGTCCCTCTCCTTCCTCCGAAATCCCGGATCCTCGCCATCGCAACCGACCAGGGGGGGTACGACGGGTACGCGCCCGGGTACATCCCGGCCGTATTCGGGTACACGGTGCGCCCGCTGCCCGCCGATGGCCCCGGCCACTCGGTCGACGCCGAGCGCGCGGTCGAGACCATCCGCAACGAGCGGCCCGACGCGGTCGTGCTCGGCCAGAGTTTCTTCCTGTTCCCGTATCCGCTCCGCGAGATCGCCGAGGCGGCGCACGCCCGGAACGCGCTCGTGTTCTACGACGCCTCGCACGTGCTCGGACTCGTCGCGGGCGGAGAGTTCCAGGACCCGTTGGTGGAGGGGGCCGACGTGGTCTACGGAAGCACGCACAAGTCGTTCCCCGGCCCCCAGGGCGGGCTGCTCTACACCAATCGGGAGGACCTGTTCAACCAGCTGGACCCCGCGCTCGTCTGGCGGATCTTCGACAACGCCCACTGGAACCGGATCGCGGGCCTCGGGCAGACCCTGCTCGAGCTCGAGCGGTGTGGGAAGGAGTACGCGCATACGGTCGTCCAGAACGCGCAGACCCTCGGTCGCGCGCTCCAGGACCTCGACCTACCGATGGTCGCCGAAGCCCAGGGCTTCACCCGGTCCCATCAGATCCATCTCGACCGCTCCGCCCTCCGCCAGCGACACGGGATCGGAGCGGGGGAGCTCGCGCGAAGACTGGAACGTCAGCGGCTGCTCATCGACCTCGTAGGACGGATCGGAACGGCCGAAGCCGCGCGCCTGGGCCTGACCCCCTCGGACATGCCGCGGTTGGCGGATCTCGTGGTGCGGGCCGGCCTCCGGAAGGAGAAAGTAGCCGCCGAGGTCCTCCGGTGGCGGCACACCTACCGAGGGCTTCGCTTCGCCTGATGCGACGCGCGGACCCGGGTTGGCGGCCGCTTCGCCCGGCCTCGAAAAAAGAGAAGAAGGAAAGGGTTGGTCTGGGGAGCGTACCCCGACCTAGGACATTCCGTGCTCGCTCTTGGCGTGGGCCGAGAGCTCGTCCGCGGAGCCGAACGTCTTGCCGCAGACGCTGCAGGTGTTCGCCGTCGTGTCACCCTTCTGGTCCGACCAGGGCTGGGCGGGCTTCGCGGGCGGCTCCGACATCATCATCCGGGCCGCGACCAAGGCGGCGAGAATACCGACGATCAGTCCGACCAGGAGGAACAGGGTGCCACTAACCGGTGCATTCAGTCCGAAGTAGCCCGTGGCGGATGTCCCGCCGGTCGTGTTGACCCAGTCCGTGGTGTTCTGGTAGACCGTGCCACCACCCGACGCGGGGGCGGCCGTCACCGAGATGGACGAGTTCTGGTACGCGTTGCCGTAGACCATGATGCCCTCGATCGAGATGGCATAGGTGCCCGGCGTTCCCTCGAACCAGACCTTCGCGACCGAGATGCCTGGGCTCGACTGCAGGAAGCTGCCGGAGAAGACCAGGGTCGTTCCCGAGAAGATGCTCAGGTCCACCGCCGTTACGTACTGAGCGCGGTAGGCGACCGAGACGGTGATGTTGCCCGCGGGTACCGAGGCTGCGGTCGGAGCCACCAGCGCCCAGACCGGGGCGTAGGTGATGAACGCGGTGAAGGTTCCGCTCGCCGTGGTGTTGGACGCGTACGTCCCGCCGTAGTCCGCACCGTTCAGCGAGGTGAGGATGCTGAAGGTGTACGTGTCGGCCAGCGAGTTGGTGCAGGTCGGGTCCGAGAACGAGCAGCCCAACCAGGTCGAATTGAGCGCGGTGTTGTACGTCGCCTGGCCGCTCACGATCGTGACGTTGTGACTGGCCTGGGTCGTGTGCGACGTGATGTCCGTGACTTGGATGATTGCGCCCGCATTGGAGCTGCTGATGGTGTAGGCCGTCACGCCGCCCCAGCTGATGGTGAAGTTCAGCCACGCAGGGATCGTGGAGTAGGGGGCTGGCGCCGTTGAGATCGTCGCCGTCACCCAAGATGTGGCCAAGGGGTGGACCGGCGCCGAAGGTCCGCTGTGGCCCGCGATCAAGGAGGTTCCGCCGTCGCGCACGGGGGAGGCCGGAGCCGCATGAAGAGCGGTCGCCCCGGACAGACCCAGTACCAAGAACGCGGCTAGGAGCCCAATCCCTACAGTCCCGAACGTCAGCCTCGTGGCGCGGTGCATAGCTCCCCGGATGGCTTATGCTACTTAAGCTTCTCGTGAGTGAGTTATTTCTCGAGTGCGATTGCGACTTGGGTTATTCGGGGTTCGAGTCGTGACGAAACAGACGGGCCGAACCCGGGATCCATCGAGGAGCGTACCTCGGCCTGGATCCCGGTCTCGCCGGGGAGGACCCGTCGCGCTCACCGGATCCCCGGGGGTCGGAAAGTCGTCCGCGTCGGCTCACCTCCGTCCGAAGTGGACCTTCATCGAAGTGGGGAATCTCGCCGTGGAGGCCCAGTGCGGCCGACGGGTAGGGAAAGGGATCCTCGTCGATCTCGCGGCACTGCGGCGAAAGTTCCCGGCGCTCCATCGAGCCCGGCCCTACGATCTCTACGTCGGGCATCTGGCCCATCTCCTTCCGATCCGGGACGTGGTGGTTCTCCGTTGCCACCCGGTAGAGCTCGGTCGTCGACTCGCCCGCGCCCGTCGCGGGACTCGGGCCGATCAGAACGCGAACGTGGTCGCGGAGGCGATCGACCTCGTCCTTCGGGAGGCTCTCGCACCAGGACATCGGGTCTGGGAAGTGGACACCTCAGGGCGGACCCCGGCCGATGTAGCCGGGGAGGTAGAGCATCACCTCACCAGGCGGGGTCCGTCCCGCGTCGGTCGGGTCGATTGGCTTGCCGACACCAGGGTCACCAACTATCTATTGGACCGGACGCAGTAGGGACTCCGATGGTTCTGGAGGACTACCGCGCTCGGGTCCATCCGTATGTGGAGCGGATGGCGCGACCCTTCCATTCGTGGACCCCGGCGTCGCTCAGCTGGCTCGCCCTCGGTCTCGCCGCGGCGGCGGGTCTTCTCTCGGGACTGGTCCGTTGGACGACCCCTCTCCTGTTCCTTCCCGTCGCGATCCTGATCTTCTTTGCCGGACTGTTCGACGTCCTAGACGGGGAGGTCGCCCGGGCCACGGGCCGCGCGAGCCGTCGAGGCGACCTGCTCGACCACGTCCTCGACCGCTACGCGGACGTGTTCCTGGTCCTCGGCCTCGCCGTTTCGGGGTACGCCAACCCGTACCTCGCCCTGCTCGCCCTCGTGAGCCTGCTGCTGACCAGCTACATGGGTACCCAGGCCCAGGCTGTAGGGCAGGGGCGCATGTACGCGGGGCTCCTCTCGCGCTCCGACCGCCTCGTGGTGCTGGCGCTCGCCGCATTCCTGGAGTTCGACTGGTCGCTGCCCTGGCCCTGGGCTCCGACCGAACCCTGGTCCCGGTTCGTCGTCGCGGGGATCGGGTTCACCGTGATCGACGTCGCCTTCGTCTACTTCGTCATCGCCGGTCAGTGGACCGCGGTCGTGCGGGCCTACCGGACGTATCAGGCCCTTCCGCCCGGGGCGTAGCGGGTCCGCCATCGCGGTCGCCCCGCTCCACCACCGTCCCACCCCGGATCCGGTAGTACTGGAGAGGGTGCCGAAGCCGGTCCTCGAAACAGAGCGGGTCCCTCGCACGGTCCTTCGGGTCGGGCGCCGTCGGGTCGCCGTCGCGCACACAGAGGCCGTGGCTCCGGAGGGTCTCGCACTCGGGCGGCTCGTACCCCACACCTCCGTCCCGCTGCGTGATGTTCTCGACCTGGTATCGCGTCACCGACTCGTCGAAATCCGGCGCGCCCCGATAGGCGTCCACGATCGTCTCGGCGTCGGCGCCGGCGCGGTGGAGGAACGCGGCGAGGGCAAAGCGCCCGGCGTGGGAGAGGTTCTCACCCATCTGCAGGGTCCGCCGCATCTTCCGGATGCACGGGGGAAAGCGGTCCGGGCGAAGGGTCCCGCCGGGAACGCCGGCGCGCGCGACGGGGAGGGGCATCCGAGCGACCAACTCGCCGAACAGCTCGCCTTCGCGTCCCCGTACGAACTGGACCACGTCCTCGGTGAGCGGGATCGGCTCCGCGAGGGTCCGGCGGATCGCCTCCTCCAGCAACCGGGCGGCGCGCTGGGACCGGACCGCGACCGCGCCACGGCGGACCTCCTGGCGGACGAGGCGGAAGTCGCCTTCCCGGATCGGCGCGGCGAGGCGGAGGTAGTCCACGAGCCCGACCTCCCATCCGTCGGCCGTGAGCGTGAGCGTGGCGTGGAGCTTCGACGCCACGGTCCGTAGCTCCTCTTCCTGCTCCGCGCCCGTGAGCGACTCCAACCGGGAGGAGCTCCGTTTCGATTCGGCCACCGCCCAGCGGCGAAGGGCGGCCATCGAGGGCGCGGCGGCGAGCACGAGCCGCGCGAAGAGGAACGAAAGGTACCGGACCTCGGGGGTCGCGGTCGCGAACTCCGCGACGTTCCGGATGGCACGGGGATCGTCGGCGGCCGCCAGGATCCGCGCGCGGCCGAGAACGCGCGCTCCTTCGTAGGCCGGGTCCTCGAGCAGGCTGCGGACGGTCCATCCCTGGTCCCGGAGGAGGGCCTCCGCCCCGGGGAGGAACGGATACTCCCCGTAGAGGGAGGTATCGTCTAGAGGAGCCGCGGAACGACGAACTGCCATAGGAGCAACACCAGGACGATGACGGAGGAGGCGACGGCGGCCTTGCCGCCGAACTCCTCGAGCCGGGTCTCCGACCAGGTCTTCCGGAAACGGGCGGCGATGGATGCCGAGAAGTCTCGGAACAGGAGTCCGCCGTCCAGGGGCACGAGCGGCAGCGCGTTGGAGAGGCCGAGCAGGAGGCTCATCCACGCGATCCAGTAGAGCACGTTCGCCCCGATCCAGAAAGTGTTGGGGTCGACGTGGGCGAACGGACCCGTGAGATGGAAGTACTCGAGGGACGAACCGCCGACCGGTTCGAGCGTGGCGAGAGGAAGGACGATCCAGTCGACGCTGCCGACGAGGGGGCCGTTCGGGCTCCCCAGCGGCCATACCAGGGTCTGCTTGAGGGCGGGCGGAGTGAGAAAGGCCGGGAGGACTCCCAGGAATCCCCGGGTGGCCACGTTGGGGTTCTTGGTGAGGTTGGTCGAGGCCGTGACCGAATGGCCTAGCGTGGCCGAGTAGAACTGCACGACGACGATCTCGCCCGGTCTCGTGTTCGCGAGAGCAGAGTCGAACAGGTTGACGGAGGTCGTGGCGGTCCCGTTGATCGACGTGATGATGTCCCCCGGCGCGAGACTGATGTTGGCGGCCGGTGAGCCCGCCACGACCGAAACAACTCCCACGCCGTTCGCGTTGGCCACCACCGAGGAGGAGACGACCGCTGATAGGGCGACGAAGAACACGACGGCGATCGCGAAGTTGGCGAGGACCCCCGCCGCGGCGACCCGGTCCCGCTTCCTCCGGGAGGCTGCCATCATGTCGGCGTCGTCCTGTTCGACGAACGCCCCGATCGGGATCACGCACCAGAGGACCCCGACGCTCTTCACGCCGATGCCTTGCGAGCGGGCGACGATCCCGTGGCTGAGCTCGTGGAGGACGATGCCGATGATGAGGGCGATCAGACCGTACCAGAGTGGGATCAGGGGGTTGATGCCCGGGATCGCCAGGGCTTCCGACGGCGACGGGGCGGCCGAGGCCGGAATGCTGAACGAGAGTACGGCACCCAGCACGAGGAGGGAGACGATCAGGCCCATCGAGATCGCGGCGAGCCAGATGCCGAGGTCGCTCACCGCGGTCCAGAATCGCCGGAACCGGCTCCACCGGTTGATGTCCTCGAGACCCCGCTTGGTCTTGATCATCAGGGCGGGGCCGAACAGGGAGATCGTCCGATTCGCCCCGATGAACCCGAGCCGGTAGAGGAGCACGACCGCGACGACGTAGAGGAGGACGACCCCGACGAGAATCTCGTAGTAGAAGTACGGGTTCACGGAGTCTCCGGGGCCCCACGCCGGGGGTCGTTTATACGCTCTGCCCGCACCAGCATCTCATTTCAGACAGGGTTAAGCCCGGCAAGATACTCGTACTTCCGTTGAACCGCTCCCGAGCTGGCTCCCGCGCCGCAATCGCGGTCGCCATCGCGCTCGCCGCCGTCCTCGGCATGACGCTGTCGGGGTCGAGCGTTCTTGCCGTCGGGCCGGCGACGGACCGAGCCATTCCGGCGGTAATGGACCCACCACTCGGAAGTCTCACCGTAGCGCCGGCCTTCGTCCCGGACTCGAATACGATCACGGTGGGCACGGTGCCGGGAAGCACCCCGATGAACATCCTGGTCGGCCTGGCCTCACCGGAGTCCGCAAGCGAGAGCGCGCAGGCGGTGGCCGAGTACGTTCCCGGTTCCGGGGCGTACCACCAGTACCTCTCTCCGTCCCAGATCGCCGCGCTTTACGGACCGAATCCCGCCACCGTGGCCTCCGCCATGGCGTACTTCTCGAGCTACGGCCTCACCGCTCGTCCCCTTTCCGGCGGTAGCCTGCTCTCCGTGACCGGACTGACCTCGGGCGTCGCGGCCGCCTTCGGAACATCCTTTGACGAGTACCGGTCGGCGGCGGGACGGGCCTTCATCAGCCACCCCACTCCGGCTCTTCTCCCAGGAGGTCTGCCCTGGACCGGAGCCTATGGGCTCGGCGACGCGACCCCGATCGCGCCCTTGATCGAACCGCTCTCGGGGTCGACCGCTGTTGCGGGTCCCGCGGCCGCGTGCGCTCCGGGAGGTTCCGGACTCTCCCCCTGCCAGATCTGGGGCGCATACGATGCGGCCGGCCTCATCGCGAACGGCACCAACGGTACCGGTGTTCGGATCGGAGTCGTGGACACCTACGACGGAACCGAAACGGCGATGCAACTGGGCAAGGATCTCGCCCAGTTCGATTCCACCTTCTCGTTGCCGGCGCCGAAGGTGTCGTACAACTATCCCGACCCTGGACCGGCCAACCTCAACTCCAGCTCGACCGGTTGGGCCCTCGAGGAGGCGCTCGACATCGAGTGGTCGCACGCCTCCGCCCCCGGCGCTTCGATCGCGATGACCTTCTCCCCGAATTCTGGGGTCGGTTTGTACGAAGCGGTGGACTGGTTGGTCTCGAACCATCTCGTGGACGTGATCTCCCTGAGCTGGGGCGAGCCCGATGTCGGCGTGTACAACGCCTACTCGGGGGCCTGCTCCTCCGCGTGCAACGCCTCCTCGGACGGGAGCTACGAACTCCTCGGGCCGGTCCTTGAAGCCGCCGCCCTCGAAGGGATCAGCGTCTTCGTCGCGAGCGGAGACTGCGGCTCGGCCGACGGGACGAGCGGGGTGTCCACGAACTATCCCTCCTCCGACCCCTTCGTCACGGGCGTCGGAGGTACCCTCCTTTCCGTCAACTCCACGGGCGCCTATCAGGGCGAGTCAGCGTGGAGCGGGAACGAGAGCGGGAAGAGCGCCCCCGGCTGCATGAACGGGGGAGGATCGGGAGGAGGATACGCGCCCTTCCCTCGCCCGTGGTGGCAGCACGGAACGGGGATCCCCTCCTCTCCCGCCACCCGCGGCGACCCGGACGTCGCGGACGATGCGGAGACCGGAGTGGAGATCGTCGAGGGCGGAGGCACCGGAGCGGTCGGGGGAACCAGCCTCTCGACGCCGCTCTGGGCGGGCATCGCCGCCATCGCGGACCAGCACGCGGGCGGACCGCTCGGATTCCTGGACCCGACCCTGTACTCGATCCTGAGGGGCTCGAACTACTCGACCGATTTCCACGATATCACGACCGGGAACAACGGTTACTACCGTGCCCATACCGGGTGGGACGCGGTTACCGGCATCGGAACGCCGATCGTCGGACACCTCATCCTGGACCTCCCGAGGGCGAGCCCCTCCGCCTCCTCTTTGGAGGCCTACCTCTACGCCGGGCCACGGTCCGGCAACGCTCCCCTGACGGTCTCGTTCCATGTGGCCGCGAGCGGCGGCTCCGATGCGTACCCGCTCGAGGACGTCTACTTTGGGGACGGGACTTCGGCGATCGCGATCGGCGGGGTTTCGTCGCACACCTACCCAACGGCGGGCGTGTACGGCGCTTCGGCCTACGTGGCCGATTCGTCCGGCAATGTCTCCGTGTCGGAGCCGTTCCCGATCGTGGTCGGGGGCGGCACGGCGCTCGAGGTGAACCTCACGGCCTCGACGACCTCGCCCACGGTCGGGGCCACGGTGGAGTTCAACGCGACCGTCCACGGCGGAACTGGTCCCTACTCGTACACGTTCACCTACGGGGACGGAACCTACCTCAACTGGACCTCCTCCGATTCCGAGAACCACTCCTATGCCGTCCCGGGGGGATTCTGCGCGGACGTGCTCGTCCGGGATTCGGGGTCCCCGGTCGACGGCGGCGCGAGTGCGGGCCTTGCGGTCCAGGTGGGCGGAGGCGCGAACCCCACGTGCGTGAACGACTCAACTCCTCTCACCGTGGAGGCCGACGCGACCCCGGGCGTCCTCGACGCACCGGCCGACTTCCCGTCCCTGTTCCAGGTCTTCGGTGGGTCCGAAGGATCGGGCAACGGCTCGTTCACGGAGCAGCTCTCGTCTTCCGACCCGTACGTGGCCGCTTGCCAGTGCACGATCTTCCGGGCGCCGGGGAACTACACCGTCTCGCTGAACGCGAGCGACCCCGTCGGGGCCCAGACGTCGAACTCCACCAACGTGACGGTGGCCCCTTCGCTCGTGGGAACGTTCAGCGCGAGCCCGACGTACGGGGTCGCCCCCCTCACCGTCCATTTTGCGGCCTCGGTCTCGGGAGGCTGGAAGGCCAATGCCGCGGACACCTCTTGGACGGTCAACACGAGCACGGGTCAGACCCTCACGGGGGCGGCCGTCTCGATGACCTACCCCACGGCGGGGCTCTACTTCGCGACGGGCGACGTCTCGGACGCCGGCCATGGGAACGCGAGCGAGGGATTCCTCATCGACGTGATCGCCGCCGGTGGCCCCGCCCTCCCCACCGTCACCGCCACGGTCACCCCCGCGGTGAACGTCACGTCGGGTACGACGGTCCGGGTCGCCGCCCAGTCCCAGTATGCGAACGGGAGCGCGCTCCCCTCGGACATCAACTGGTCGCTGTGGGACGGCGCGTCGGTCCTCGGTCCGTCCACCGCGGCGACGTTCGATGCGTCCGGCGGAGGTTCCGGGCAAGCGCTCGACCTCCATCTCAACGTGAGCTGGCCCACGCTCGACACGAGCGCCGTCTCCTACTCGTTCTACTCCCCTTCCTTCCTGGCGGTCGACCCGGGAGGCTTCGTTCCCCGGGCCGACGCGCTCGTACTCTCCGCCCACGCCGGCCCCTCCTGGGGCGCCCTACCTATGACCTGGAGCGCGAGCGCCAACGTTTCCGGTCCCGGCGTGGGCTCGCCCGTATGGTCGTTCGGGGACGGGACCGGAGGGCTGGGACCCGAAGTGCGTCACATCTATTCCACGCAGGGCCTCTACAGTGCGAGCGTCACCGTCAACGATACGTTCGGGGATGCCGCGCGGCTTCCGTTCGGGGTGAACCCCGGTGGGACCATCTACCCCGCCCTCACGCTCACGACGGCGATCTCGGTGCAGCACGGTACCGCTCCCCTGACCGTCGACTTCTCCGACACCGCCGCGGGAGGGGACGGGGGATACTCGTACACGTGGTACTTCGGCGATGGCGGGGTGGCGTACGTGAACTCCACCGAGCATACGTACCACACCGCCGGCAACTACACCGTCTCCCTCGTGCTCACGGACCGTCAGGGGCACGGCCTCGAGAGGAACTGGACGATCCAGGTGGCCACGAACTTGACGGCGATCGGTTCGGGGTCCGGCGGCCTTCCGTGGGCCCTGATACTGGGGATCGGGGCGATCGCGGGATTGGCGACCGCCGTCGGCGTCCTTGTCGCCCGCCGTCGGCGGCGCACGCCGCCTACCCCTTGACGACGCCCATCGGGACGAGCCGGGCGACCCGCCGGGTGAGACCCGCGCCCTCCGCCACCCGGACGACCTCTTCGACGTCCTTGTAGGCGCCGGGAGCTTCTTCGGTGACGCCCTCGCGGGAGGCGGAGCGCACGATGATCCCCCGGCCCCGAAGCTCGCGGGTCACGTCCTCGTACCGGAACATCCGGACGGCCGCGTGGCGGCTCAGCCGCCGGCCCGCTCCGTGGCAGGACGACCCGAAGGAGCGTTCCATCGACGTCGCGAGGCCGGCGAGGACGTAGCTCGCCGTCCCCATGTCGCCGGGGATCAGGACGGGTTGGCCGAACGATCGGTAGGCAGCGGGGACCTCCTCCCGCCCCGCCGGGAAGGCGCGCGTGGCGCCCTTCCGGTGGACGAGCAGGGGCTTCGAGCCGCCGTTCGCCCGGTGGGTCTCCACCTTGGCCATGTTGTGAGCGATATCGTAGACCACCGAGAGGTCGAGCTCGGTATCCGGTTGGTCGAACACCGTCGCGAACGCCCGGCGCACCCCGTGAGTGATCGCCTGGCGGTTCGCCCACGCGAAGTTCGCCGCTGCGGCCATCGCCCCGAGGTATCGGGTCCCGTCCTCCGAGCCGATCGGCGCGCACGAGAGCTGGCGATCGACGAGGGTGGTCCCCTCCGAGGCGAGACGACGGTCCATCTGGCCGATGTAGTCCGTCGCGACCTGGTGCCCGAGCCCCCGGGAACCGGTGTGGAGCATGACGACGACCTGGTTCGGGGAGAGGCCCATCGCTTCCGCGAACGGAGCGTCCAGGATCCGGTCGACCGCCTGGACCTCGAGGAAGTGGTTCCCCGAGCCGAGGGTCCCGAGCTGCTTCAGCCCCCGCTTGCGGGCGTTCTCGGAGACCTCCGCGGGTCGGGCGCTCGTGAGCCGGCCCTCTTCCTCCTGGAACGGAAGGTCGTCGGCCCGGCCGAGTCCGTGCTCGACGGCCCAGCGCGCGCCGCCGGCGAGCACCTCGTCGACCTCCGCCGGCTTCAACGTGTTGCCGCCGTGCGAGCCGACCCCCGAGGGGACCTCCCGGTAGAGGCGCTCGATCAGGTCGGCGAGGCGCGGGCGCACCTGGTCGACCGTCAGCGAGGTCTTGAGGAGCCGAACGCCGCAGTTGATGTCGTACCCGATCCCGCCCGGCGACACGACGCCCTCCTGGAGGTCGAACGCCGCGACGCCGCCGACGGGGAACCCGTAGCCGAAGTGGATGTCCGGCATCGCGAGCGCATGGCGCACGATGCCGGGGAGGGTCGCCACGTTCGCGAGCTGCCCTAAGGACGGGTCGCCGCTGACCGCGGAGAGCAGCGCTTCGTCCGAGAAGAGGATCCCGGGGACCCGCATCCCCGGCTGCTCCGAGGGGTCGATCCGGTAGGTGAATTCGTCCAATCGGACGAGGGTGGGGACCTTGTCCATGGGGCGCGGCCAACTCGGGACCGTATTAGAGAGTGGTTAGGGCGCCGTCCCCTCGGCTGGAGGGCTCGCGACGCGTCAGATAGCCACAAGTAGCGCGCCCCCCCTTGGTTCTTCGGAGGGACGGATGCAACTTCGGACGCTGCTGCTCATGGTCAACATGACGACCATCGTGGCCGCGATCGTCATCCTGCGTGAGTACCCCCAGTACGTGGGGACCGCGAACTACCTCCTCCTGGGTTGGCTGGTCGGGAGCCTCGTCCTTCTCTACGGGCCCTGGGGGAGTCGCCCGATCGGGTCGGGTCGCTCGGGCGCCGGGTCATCGGCACCGACGGCCGCGACGCCGCTGCCCTCCGCCTCCCCTCCGTCCGATATCCCGTTCTGCATCTACTGCGCGGCTCCGCTCACGATCCACGCCCCGGTCTGCCCGGCCTGCGGCCACCGGACGCCGTACCTGTAGGGGGATTCCAGGTGAGTTCCCCGAGCCCGATCGTCCGGCTGTCCCTCCCCGCGATGACCGCGGTCATCGGCGGGCTCACCGTCGTGGCGCTCCTCCTGGCGATCCGGTTCGACTGGGGTTTCTGGCGCTACGGCTTCTTCGCGATCCCGGCGGTGGTGGCCGTCTATTACTTGAACGAGTACCGGAAGCTACCGTACGAACCGTACCACTTCTGGCCAACGCGAGCGGCGCCCGCCCCGACCCCCGCTCCTCCGACGACCGCGACTCCGATCGCTCCGGCGGCCGTGGTCGAGGAACCATTCGAGGACCCGGTCGAGGAGGCGGACCGCCTCGCGACGGAGACCCCGCCCACCTCCGGTCCGGAGTCCGAGTCTCCGACCGAGCCCACCCCGCCGGACGGGGATGCGTAGTCGGCGGGTTCACCTCGGGGCGACGAACAGCATCGGCTCGCGCGCCCGGGCGTTCGCCCCGACGCTGACCCGCAAGCCGCGGACGAACCCCGCCACCGGGCTCGTGACCTCGTTGCGCATCTTCATCGCCTCGAGCACGAGCAGCACGTCGCCCGCCCGGACCCGCGCCCCCTCCGCCACCCGGACCTCGACCACCTTTCCGGGCATGGGCGGCACGATCGGGACGCCGTCACCGGTCGGGACCGGCGTGGGATCCGATGCGGGGGGCGGCGGGGCGACGGGCCGGTAGGACTCCGAGCGGGGAGAACCCGCCGAGGCGATGCGTTCGAGAACGACCCCGGCCCGCTCGCCGTTGACGTCCACCGGTGCCGGTGGCTCGGGGAAGTGGTCCGGCCAGTTCTCGACCACGACCCTCTCCCCGCCGATCTCGAGCTCGACCCGGAGCGGCGAGGTGGCGACGACCGTGACGGGGAAGGTGTGGCCCGCGACCGTTACCGAGGCGAGGTCGGCGGCGACCTCGACCTCCTCCGTCCTACCGTCGCGGGTGATGCGAAGACGCATCGACGTACCTCCGTTGGGAGTGCAGGTGCACGCGCCCCTCGTGGGCCCAGGGGCTCACGCCGCCGGCGGCGGAGCCCTCCGTGCGGGCGGGGGGCGCGGGCGCCGGGAGCCGGGGCGCGCGCAGGGCGCCGATCACGCCGAGCGCGGCCGCGGTCAGGACCTCGTACGTGAGGCCGCGGTCGCGGCTGGACCGGTAGGCCTTGTAGACGGCGGGGAACAGCGCGTAGCTGAGCGCTTCCGCGTCGTCCGCCGCGGGGACGAGCGCGCGCACCTCGCGGAGCGATTTTTCGAACTCGGGAGGGAGGAGGTCGGCCGGGCGACCGGTGATCGCCGGTGCCGTCGACGTGACGCGCCGGACGAGCTCGGGGTCGAGGGGCGCGGGCGGCGTCCCGTAGAGCCCACGCACGTAGTCGCGGACCTCCTCGGTGATCTGCTGGTACCGGTGCCCGGTGAGCACGTTGAAGACCGCCTGGATCCCGACGATCTGGCTCGTCGGCGTGACGAGCGGCGGGTACCCCAGGTCCGCGCGGACCCGCGGCACCTCGAGCAGCACCTCGGCCAGTCGGCCCGAGGCGTCCTGCTCGGCGAGCTGCGAGAGGAGGTTCGAGAGCATGCCACCGGGGATCTGGTGCGTGAGGATCCCGGGGTCGGTCTGGAGCGAACGCAGGTTGAGGAGCGGGCGGTACCGGTCCATCACGGTCGCGAAGTACGCCGCCAGCTCGGCGAGCGCGTCCAGGTCGAGATGCGGGTCGAGCGGAGTCCCCCGCATCGCGCCCACGAGCGTTTCGGTCGGAGGCTGGGAGGCGCCGCCGGCGAACGGGCTCAGGGCCCCGTCGACCGCGGCCGCCCCCGCCTCCGCGACCGCAAGGCACGTCAGGGTCGCGAGCCCGCTCGCCGAGTGCGTGTGGACCACGACCGGGAGGCCGACCTCCTTCACGAGCGCGCCGACGAGGGCGGCCCCGGGCCCGGGCGGCATGAACCCGCCCATGTCCTTAACGCAGAGCTCGTCGGCGCCCATCTCGGCGAGGCGATGGCCGAGGGCGACGAACGCGGGGAGGGTGTGGACCGGAGATTGGGTGTAGCAGATGGTCGCCTGGGCGCGCGCACCGGCGGCCCGGACCGCGTCGAGGGCGGTCTGCATGTTCCGCGGATCGTTCAGCGCGTCGAAGACCCGAAAGATATCGACTCCTTGGCGGGCCGACTCCGCGACGAACTTCCGGACGAGGTCGTCGGAGTAGTGCCGGTACCCGACGAGGTTCTGCCCCCTAAGGAGCATCTGGAGCGGCGTTCGGGGCATCGCCTTCTTGAGGAGACGGAGGCGCTCCCACGGGTCCTCGCGCAGGAACCGGACGCAGACGTCGAACGTCGCCCCGCCCCAGACTTCGAGCGACCGGTAGCCGATCGCGTCCAAGCGCTCGGCGGCGGGCAGCATGTCGCGGGTCCGCATCCGGGTCGCGATCAGCGACTGGTGACCGTCCCTCAGGACCGTCTCGGTGAGGCCGACCATCGGGTAACGCCCTCGGTCCTAGAGCGGGATGTTCCCGTGCTTCCGGGCGGGTCGGTCGTCGCGCTTCGTGGCGAGAAGACGGAGTCCCTGGACGAGCCGGGTCCGGGTCTCGGCGGGGTCGATGACGTCGTCGATGTAGCCCCGCTCGGCGGCGAGGTACGGGTTCAGGAACTCGGCCCGGTACTCGTTGACCCGGCGCTCGCGCTCGGCGGCTTGCTCGTCCGCCGGGACCCGCTCGATCTCCTTGCGGAAGAGGATGTTCACGGCCCCGTCGGCGCCCATCACGGCGATCTCCGCGGTCGGCCAGGCGAAGTTCAGGTCCCCGCCCAGGTGCTTCGAGCACATGACGTCGTAGGCGCCACCGTAGGCCTTCCGCAGGATGACGGTCATCAGGGAAACGGTCGCCTCGGCGTACGCGTAGAGCAGCTTCGCCCCGTGGCGGATGATCCCGCCGTGCTCCTGGGCGACCCCCGGGAGGAATCCCGGCACGTCGACGAACGTGAGCAGCGGCAGGTTGAACGCGTCGCAGAAGCGGACGAAACGGGCGGCCTTCGACGACGCGGGGATGTCGAGGGTCCCCGCGAGCACGCTCGGGTTGTTCGCGACGACGCCGACCGGATGGCCGTCGAGGCGGGCGAACCCGACCACGATGTTGCCGGCCCAGCCCGGTTGGATCTCGAGGAACGAGCCGACGTCGACGAGCCGCTCGATGACGCCGTGGACGTCGTACGGCGCGTTGGAGTCCTCGGGGACGACGCCCGCGAGCTCGGCCGCGGCCGAATCCGGCGGCGCGGCCGAGGGCGCGGTGGGCGCCTCCTCGAGGTTGTTGAGGGGGAGGTAGGAGAGCAGACGCCGCGCGAGCGCGAGGGCCGAGGCGTCCGAATCAGCGGTGAGGTGCGACACGCCGCTGAGGGTCCCGTGGGTGTCGGCCCCGCCGAGCTGGTCGAACGTGACCTCCTCCCCCGTGACCGCCCGGATCACATCCGGCCCGGTGATGAACATGTGCGCGGTCCCCCGGGCCATGATCACGAAATCCGTGATCGCCGGCGAGTAGACCGCACCGCCGGCGCAGGGGCCGAGGATGAGGGAGATCTGGGGTACGACGCCCGAGAGCGCGACGTTCCGGAAGAACACTTCCCCGTACCCGCCCAAGCTCATCACGCCCTCCTGGATGCGCGCCCCGCCGGAATCGTTGAGGCCCACCACGGGGACCCCGGCCTTGCGGGCCGTCTCCATGATCTTGACGATCTTCATCGCGTGGGCCTCGCCGAGCGCGCCGCCGAAGACGGTCGCGTCCTGGGCGAACGCGCAGACGGGCCGTCCGTCGACCTCGCCCCACCCCGTGACGACCCCGTCCCCCGGGATCCGGCGCTCCTCGAGGCCGAACGTCGTGACGCGATGGGTGACGAACGGGTCGATCTCGACGAACGTCCCCGGGTCGAAGAATGTCTCCAAGCGTTCCCGGGCGGCGAGCTTGCCCGCCGCTCGGTGCTTCGCGACGCGGTCGGCGCCGCCGGCCTCCTTCGCCTTCTTCTTGAGGGCGTTCCAGCGGTCGAAGGCGGGGCTCATGCCTCCTCCACGACGAGGTCGCCGGCGCGGACCGCCACCGGTCCTTCGCGGGTCGCGAGCCAGAGCTCGCCTTCGTCCCCCAAGGCCCGGATGACGCCCGTGAGCGTCCCGTCGACGGTCGCCCGTCGGCCGACCCCGTGCAACGCCGCGCGACACTCCTCGAGGATCGCGGGCACGAGGCCCGGCGAATCGAGGCCGTCCGCCGCCGACTCGATGGCGGCCACGACGACTTCCTCGAGCGCGTCCAGGGAGGGAGGTTCTCGCACGAGCTCTTGGAGCGTCACCACCCGGCCGGCCAGCTCGGTCGGGAACGCCCCGATCGGCGTCGAGACGTTGAGCCCGACCCCCACGACGGCCGCGCGGCCGAGGGTCGTGGAATCGACCTCATCGGTGAGGATCCCGGCGAGCTTGCGGGCGCGTCGCCCGTCCACGACGAGGAGGTCGTTCGGCCACTTCACGACCGGGTGTATCCCGTACCGGTCCGCGAGAGCCCGAGCGATGCGTGCGCCCACCGCGAGCGGGAGGAGGGCACGGTTCTGCGTCGGGGCGCGAAGGATCATCGAAAGGTACAGACCGCCCTCGGGGGAGGCCCACGCATGGTCGAGCCGTCCGCGGCCGGCCGTTTGCCGGCGGGCGACGACCGTCGTACCGGACGGGGCCCCGGCCCGGGCCCGGCGGAGAGCTTCGGTCTGGGTGGAGGGGAGCTCCGTCCGGAACTCTCGCAACCCCACCCGGCCGCACCCCGGCGTCGGGGACGGCGAGCGGCGCTTAACCGTTTGCCGGCCTCTGTCGCTCCCCGTCGTCCCGCGCGCTCCATCGCCAGCCCTATAGGGGGCTCCGGCTCGACCCGCCGTGACCTGCACCCAGGCCCTCCTCGAAAAGCTCGCACCCGATATCGAAAAAGAGCTGAAACCCCGGCTGCAGGGGTTCATCGGTGCGTTCGTGCGCGCCTACCTGCCGCAGGTCTGGGTCTTCGAGACCGAGGAGGGAGCGACCTCGGTGCGCATCGAACCGACCGGCGCCGTCACGGTCGGGGCCGGCCCCACCCGCTCGCCCGACGTGACGGTCCACGGTCCGCACGACCGCCTGAAGAAGATCCTCTCCACCCGGACGAAGGGCGGGGCCCGGCCCACCGAGGTCTCCGTGGTCGCCCACACCGCCAAGGGGCGGGCGGCGCTGGAGCAGGTGCGGAGCCGGTTCGGGTTCTAGCACCCGGCGGGGGCGCCGCCTACTCGTCCGCGAGCTCGCGGAGGCGGCGGACCATCTTGACCACCGCGCGGACGGCGTTCGCTGCGTTCTCGATCCGGTCCTGGGCCTGGAGGCGGGTCTCCCCGGGGCCGGTGATCCCGAGGCCGAGCGGCTTGCCGTGCTCCACCGCGAGGTCCGTGAGCTTTCGGGCGGCCTGGTTCATCACGACCTCGTCGTGGTCGGTCTCCCCCTCGATCACGGCGCCGAGAGCGACGACCGCGTCGACCCCCTTCCGACGGAACAGCGCCTGGACGGCGAGCGGGATGTCGTAGACGCCCGGGGTCTTCACGACCGGTCCGAGCGTCGCGCCCAGGAACGCGACCTCCTCCTTCGCGCGCTCCAGCATCAAGAGCGTCACGTCGTAGTTGAACTCGCTCGCCACGATCGCCACGCAGATTTCTTCGGCCGGTTTTTGCTTCGCCATCGTTGTTCTCCGTTGAGGATCTTCAGTGGGTCGGCCGCACGGGGCCCGCATCGGTGAACCCCTGGCGGAGCCCCTCGCCGGCGCGACGGGTTAGGTCGCGCGGGCGGAACAGCATCGAGTAGGCGTTGAGGGCGTGCTCCTCGGCCCGCCGCCGGGCGAGGGTCGCGAGCTCGCGGGGGCCGTCGGCCTCCCCCTCGAACACGAAGCACTCGACGATCGGTTTTCCCTCGAGGACGCTCGCGAACATCAACCCCAAGGAAGCTTCGTGGGCGCAGGTCTTGTCGTACTCCGCCTTCCCGGGCATGCCGAGCGCGAGGCAGAGGTCCACACCCTCTTCCACGAACAGTTGCCGGCACGCGACCGGAAGGTCCTTGATCCCGGGGACCGTGCGACGGACGACCCTAAAGCCGGTGCCGCGGCCCTTCAGGGCCCGGACGGCCGCGTCCGCCATGTCGACCCGCGCGAACGTCGTGTCCGCGACGCCGATCTTCCTCACGCCCGGGGCTCCCCGGGCGGGCGGGCCCGCTCCAGTATCCGCTCGATGATGCGACGCGTCGCGAGCTCGTCGTGCGGGTAGGCCCGGATCCGGACGACCTTCAACGGGACGCCGCGGCGGGCGCACTCCTGCTCGACCTCCGCCTCGTTCCAGATCTGGTCGTGGCCGAGGGCGATGATCGAGGGCCGCTCGCGGACGACGGTCTCGTAGATGTCGGTCGTGGAGCCGAGCACCGCCCGGTCGACCGGCTTCAGCGCCTCGACCATCTCGCGGCGGATGTTCTCGGGCGTGTACGGGTCCCGCTTCAGCCGCCGGGCCGTCTGGTCGCGGGCGACCACGACGACGAGCTCGTCGCCGAGCTTCCGGGCCTCGGTGAGGAAGAAGACGTGACCCGGGTGGAGGAGGTCGAAGACCCCCGTGGCCATTACGCGGACGACCATGCCCGCCACGCCTCGGCGATCGTTCGTCCCTCGAGGTACGGCCAGCCGTGCTCTTCGGCGAACCGGCGGGCCGCGTCAGGGGCCCGGGCTCCGCCCGAGTCGCCGAGCATCTCGGTGACGGTTACCGACTCCGAGAGTCCCGCCATCCGGGCGAGCGAGATGGCGAGCTCCGTATGGCCCTTTCGCTCACCGGTGAGGCCGGGGGCGGCGTAGAGGAGGGGGATGTGGCCGGGCGAGATGAACTCGGCCCGGAACCGCTCCCGAAGCGCCGCGTCGGAGAGGCGGCCCGCCTCGTCCGCGAGCTCCCCCAGGGAGCGGATCGTCTTCGCGCGGTCGTTGTCCGGCACGCCGGTGAAGTTCGAGCGGTGGTTGACGGTGATCCCGAACGCGCTCCGCCGGTCGTAGCGGGGCGACTCGGAGAGGCCCGCGACCCCGGGGAACTTCCGGGCGGCGAGCACCAAGAGCTCCGAGAAGAACGGCAGGTCGAGCCGTCCACGGAGCTCGTCCGATATCGCGGTGCAGATGAGGCCCCCGGCGTCCCGGCGGGCGAGCCGGACGAGCTCGGGGGTCGCCCGAGCGGAGAGGAAGACGAGATCGGTCTCGCCCTCCCGGTCGGCGGCGTCGAAGATCAGGACGGGCTCGCCGTTCCCCAAGGACCGGGCGGCGGCCGCGAGGGAGGCCGGCAACGGCCGCAGGCTCTCCACCCGCAACATGGGGGTACGACCGGTTCGGCACTAATAAGCAGGTTGTAACTACTCAACAAAGGGTTGATGGCCCACGGGAGGACGAGATCGGGTGTACGGCGTCAGCGGATCGGATCACGTTTCGAACACCCTTTGGAAAAGGGCGTTCTTAGGAGGTGATCCATCTGCAGGTTCCCCTACAGATACCTTGTTACGACTTAGTCCCCCTTGCTGAACCGAAGTTCGAGCGCCCCAAGATGAGGCACCCTCACTCCGACCCAACTCGGATGACTTGACGGGCGGTGTGTGCAAAGAGCAGGGGCACATTCACCGCGGGATGTTGACCCGCGATTACTACGGAATCCATTTTCACGAGGGCGAGTTACAGCCCTCGATCCAGACTACGATGGGGTTTCAGGATTGCCTTCCCCTTTCGGGGTCGGATCCCATTGTCCCCACCTTTGTAGCGCGCGTGTTGCCCGGGAGATTCGGGGCATACGGACCTACCGTAGACCTCTCCTTCCTCTGCCTTAGCGGCAGCGATCCCCTCAGTGTGCTCTCAGGACCGCTCCTGAAATAGCGACTGAAGGCGAGGGTCTCGTTCGTTATCTGACTTAACAGAACGCCTTACGGTACGAACTGACGATGGCCATGCACCACCTCTCGGAGAATCGGGCAAGGTCTTCGGCCTGGCTTTCATCCCTCCGTCGCCCCCGGTGAGTTTTCCGGCGTTGAATCCAATTGAACCGCACGCTCCTCCCGTTGCGGTGCTCTCCCGCCAATTCCTTTAAGTTTCAGTCTTGCGACCGTACTCCCCAAGCGGCAGACTTAACATCTTCACTCCGGCACTGGAAGCCCACGCAGGACCCCCAACACCAAGTCTGCAGAGTTTACACCCTAGACTACCGGGGTATCTAATCCCGTTTGCGCCCTAGGGCTTCGTCCCTCACTGTCGGATTCGTTCTAGGTGAACGCCTTCGCCACTGGTGGTCCCCCCAGGATTACAGGATTTTA
>Ga0116217_10000058_pt1 | contig 137363 bp, 118 predicted proteins | sample Sb_taG_6_FD_89697 | JGI IMG/M metagenome (GOLD analysis project Ga0116217, IMG submission 89697) | Peat soil microbial communities from Weissenstadt, Germany - Sb_50d_4_PS metaG | ecosystem: Environmental > Terrestrial > Soil > Wetlands > Peat | place: Germany: Weissenstadt | collected...
CAAATCCCAATGCACGAGGAAACGGCTGAACCCGTCCAGAACGCTGCACAAGTAATAGAACGTGCCGCACAGGTTGATGTAGGAAACATCGATATGCCAGTGCTGATGCGGTTGCTGCGGCTGCTCGAAACCACTTCCTTTGCACGATGGGCGCTTCTTCCACCGCGATAACAATCCTGCCTGCTTTAACACCCGCCAAACGCTCGCCGGACTGACGGCCACAATGTCAGCGTCAAGCATCATGAACGTCAGCCGCCGATAACCCTCCAGCGGATTCTGCACGTGGAAGCCAATGATCGCTTTCTTCTCCCACGGCTCCAGCCAGAAATCACGGGGAACCCAACCGTTGTGCTCGTTGACGCACCCGTACCGCTGCCGCCAGTCATAGAACTTGCTGGCGGCCACGCCAAGCCATGGGATGAACCGTCTGACGCCGATCTCGGCCTTCTCCGACCAGCGCCGGACGAAATCCACGACTAGATCCCGCGCATCATGCGGCACCCAGATGCCGGTTAGAGTTCCCCAAGACTTTTTTTTAGCGCGATGTGCTCAGCCATCAGCTCAGCCAGGACCTCGTCCTTGGTCTGGACCTTCTTCTCCAAGAACTCGATCCGTTTCTGCTTCTCCTCCACTTGGCGGTGGGGACGCTCTTGCGACTGAAAAGCGGCGGCTCCGTTCTCGAACAGTTCTTTCTGCCAGCGGTAGAACACAGTTGGCCGCAGGCCCAGTTCTTCACACAGGTCCGAGACTGGCACTTTGTCCACAAGATGCCGCCTCAGGATGGCTACTTTTTCTTCTGGGGTGAAATGCTTCCGTTCCTTCCTCATACGTTCGCTCCGTTATCTTAACGGACGAACGCTTTCTCCATTTCCAACTGAGGCGGGACAGTTGTGGCTTCTGCCGTCAATGATGAGGGCGAGGAAATCTACCCACGAAAGTGGAACCACGAATTCATTGACATGCCTGTCGTTGAGGAGGAACAGCAAAACACGCCGACATTCTCCTCCGAAGTGATGATGGGCTTGGCTTCGTGGAAGAAGAAACGGGAACGGATGATTTTCATCCTGTGCGGTGCGGCTGGTCTGAGAATCGGTGAGGCGCTTGGCATCGAGATTGACAAGCACATCTCTTCAGACTTTTTGACCATCTCCATCAAGCAGAAAGTGCATCATGGCAGGGTCGAACAACGGCTCAAGACAGCGAACAGCGGACGTCAGGTCGATCTACACCCGGCGATTGCTGCCCTTCTCAAAGAGTTTGTTGGCGACCGAAAGTCGGGCTTTTTATTCTGCACGCGGAAAGGAAAGCCCCTGTCACCAACGAACATCATCCGTCGGCATCTGCATATGGCTCTCAAGGAACTGAACTACGTCAATCCGTTTACAAAAACGCACAAAGCGGGAAACCATGCGTTCCGTCGCTTTAGGAACACGTACCTGCGGAACAAGACTCTGTGCCCAGAAGGGCTTCGGAACTACTGGATGGGACACAAAGGGAATTCCATGGATGACCTCTACGACAAGATCAAAGAGGACATTCAGTTCCGCAAAATGTGGGCAGAGCAGTGCGGTTTTGGCTTCGAGTTGCACTCAGTTGTACCGAGCGTCCCGAAATGTACCGAAAACACTGAAGTAGCAGTAGCAGCGTAAACAGTTGAAAGGGCGAGAGAAAGATTGGTCGGGGAGAGAGGATTTGAACCTCCGACCCCCTGGTCCCGAACCAGGTGCTCTACCAGGCTGAGCCACTCACCGACTGTGTGTTGCGGGCACGGCAGGAACGCGCTTCTACCCGCAAACCGCTGCTTTCGATGGGCACAAAAATTATAGCACTCCTCGCTTTGCCGCCGGGTCTGGCGCAGACTCATTGGGCGGCGCATATGCAAGCTTGCATCCGGCTCCGTAGATCTTCCAGAGGGCGCCAAATTCGCTGCCGCTGTGCTCTCGTGTGAAAAACATCTTTCGCGGTAGACTGAGGACGCACTCCACCGCCCAGAATGCTCGTCCTCAGCGCAAGCCGCCTGTACACGCCGCTGGAAGAAGTTCGCAATCCGCTCGTCTTCATCGAGGATGGCTTCATCTCCAAAGTTTCCTCGCGCGGCCAGACCGAAGTGCCAAACAATGCTAGCCTGATCGATATCGCCGACGCGGTTCTTGCGCCCGGATTTGTGGACATACACATGCACGGCGGCACCGGCCTCGACGTCATGCGTGCGTCCCTGGCGGAGTTGCCGCGCCTGAACCGGTGGCTGACCACCCACGGCGTGACCGGCTACTTTCCCACAACGGTGGCCGCTCCGCTCGACCAGACCTGCGCCGCCCTCGAGCGCCTGGCCGATGCGATTGAGGGAAAAGCCACCGAGGGCAACGCCAGCGAAGCGCGTCCGTTAGGAATCCATCTCGAAGGCCCATTCCTCAGCCACAAGCGTCGCGGAGTGCATCCGCCCGAGTACCTGGTCGAGCCCACGGTCGCAATCTTCGACCGCCTGTGGCAAGCCGCGCGCGGCCATGTGCGCATGCTGACCATCGCCCCGGAACTTCCTGGAGCGATGGAAGTCATTGCCGAAGCGTCGCGGCGGAACGCCTGCGTCAGCATCGGCCACTCCGACGCTGAACTGCCCACCGCCCGCGCCGCGGTCAAGGCCGGCGCCCGTCACGCCACGCATACCTTCAATGCCATGCGCCCCCTCGATCATCGCGATCCCGGCATTGTCGGCGAAGTGCTCACCGACCAAAATCTCACCGCCGACATCATTGCCGACGGCATTCACGTCGCGCCCGAAGTGGTGCAGCTTTTCCTGCAGGCCAAAGGGCGCGAACGCGCCGTGCTCATCACCGACGCCACGGCCGCCGCTGGCATGCCTGACGGCACCTACCAATTGGGGCCGATCAAGGTTGAGGTCAAAGAAGGCAAGTGCACCGCGGACGGCAAGCTCGCGGGCAGCGTGCTCACCATGGATCGCGCCGTCCGCAACATCACGCAATTTTCCGATTGGAATCTGCAGGATGCCGTGCGCGCCGCCACGCTCAACCCCTCGCGCGCCGCTGGCCTCGCGCAACTTGGACAACTCGCCTCGGGATCAGAGGCTAACATCGTGGTCCTCAGCCCGAGCGGAGAAGTACGCCAAACCATCGTCCATGGCCGCGTCTAAGCCGAGCTGTCAGCCGTCTATGCCTTTTTGTGAATCCGTACCATTGCCACCGGTCCAAACCGCCTGCCCTAGCATGGTCCCCTTGAGCGTGCACCTTCGATACTTGGGTCGTAGCCGCAAACGCCGCATGCTGGTAGAGCTCGAATTGCAACGATGGCGGTGTTTATGCGGAACCGAAAACCGACCGTTCTTGTCCTGCTTGTGCTGTTCGCATTGACCCTTGTCGGCTGCGGCGGATCCTCCGGCAGTTTCTCGACTTCGAATTCCAATCCTCCCCCACCCCCTCCACCGGGAACCGCATCCTCCGTCTCGAAAGACGGCGTCACCTGGACGTTCAGCCAGGCCGTACCCGTCGGACAGTTTGTGAATGGCGACTACTACCTGGTGGGCCCGGTCACAGTCACTGCCATCGATCCCGCGCCTACGACTTCATCGCCCTACGAGAATGGCTCGGTGCTGAACCTGCCCACCGCCAACAGCAAGAGCGGATTCGACTCCCGCCTCAATGACGGAACCGACGAGTCCTGGTGGTTTGACGCGACCCTACGATCCTATCCGCCCATCTCTTTGAAGCCCGGAGATTCGCTGGTTTCTTCCATCAGCCTGGCGCAAATTCATTCCGTGCCCGAAGTCATGCGCGCGTCGGACATGAGCGCGAGCCCGGTAGCATCGGTGTCAGTGCTGACCGTTCTTTCCGCAGCGCCTTCGTCCGACGCATTTCGTCCGTCTTACTGCGACAGGAGCCAAACCATCTATCATGCCAACTCGCTGCAACGAAACCTGCTGCCGTCGCTCGCTCCTCCCAATCCCTCGGGCACTCCAACGCTCGCGCAGTTTGAAGCCCTGTACCGCCAGCCTTGGATCGATACCAACCCGTTTCTGTTTGACGCGCCTGCCGACTACATGCCCAGTTACGGCCAGCATGTGGCCTTCGCCGATTCCTACGCGTCGCTGCTGCTCATGCTGAATTTCCCCGCCGACCAGAAGGTCAATCTCACGAACTACTTCGTGCAATACGGCGTCGACCTGTATGGTTGCTTGCAGGCGGGTGTGGGTTGGCCGGCTTTTGGCGGGCATCGCAGCGGCCGAAAGCTGCCCATCATCTTTGCCGGAATTTTGCTGAACGACGCCGGAATGAAAAACGCATCGGCCGCACATCCCAATCAGTTTGGCGAGGACATGCAAACTGTCTACGTGAACCAGATTCCCGGGGGCTATCAGCAGGCCTGGCAAGGCGCCACGGTGATTTACGGCGGCCATTACGGAGTCAACACCGGCGGCACACCGGTCAGCCCCGGCTTGTACGGACCTTACGAGCAACTGCAGCCCGCGAATTGGCCGCTGATCAATGGCAATGAGCAGCTCGGCGAGGCCTACCGGCGCTGCTGTACGTCCGTTTCCTGGGTGGGTGAGGCGCTCACCATGCACATCATGCACACAGAAAGCGTCTGGAACTACCCCGCCTTCTTCGACTACGTCGATCGCTGGATGTACGAAGACGACACCCAGGCAGTCGCCGACATCAAGTCGCAAACCGGTTTTGACTACAGCGCCAACTGGGATCGCCAGGGCCAAACCCAATTCTGGCTCCAGGGAGAAGTCCCGCAGTACACCTTCATCGACGACATGTGGAACGCCTACCGGAAATAAGGCAACGTCTCTTCGCCACGGATCAACACAGATCAACACGGATCGCTCAAAGGAACCCCTCCGTGCGCCTCTGTGGTGAAATGAATTGGTTGACCCGTGGGAATCTGGGCAAATCGGTGGCGAATTGAATGTTGCGCGGGCCTAGTTCGGCTTGCGTTCTTTAGCTTCTGCGAGGTAGCGCAGTAAGACCGCTTCGTCCGCCCGCGTGAGCTGATCCAGGAAAGCTGTCTCCGCCGGCTTGGCGTCGGTATCCGCTTTTCCCGGAGACGCCGGGCCCAGCTGGTCACCAAGCTCGGGATCGTTGTTCATCACCTGAGAATAAAACCACAGGAAATGGCGCATCTGGTCGAGCGACGAGCGCAACACCTGGATAGCTTCAGTCTCGGGAAGTGCGTTCAAGGCTTCCATCAGTTCCGGATCGCTGGGCGCCTGCATGGCGGCGCAGTTGAGTTCCCGCTGGATGACGCGCAAGTCCTCGGTAACTCTCGTGATCCGGCGGTGAAGATCATCCATGTCCGCGTCTCTTCCCATGTGAAGGTTGGTGTCTCAACATCTCATCGGCGGAGCCAGGTGAGTAGATATCCCACGATCATGCGCTTTGGTAATTCCTGCGATTACTTTGGTTGGGTGACCGTGCGGAAGCGCGTGATCGAGTCAAAGTCCGCGATTGACAAGGCTTTTCACGCACTCGCCTGGCGGATCTCGGGCACTTCCACCACGCGCGTTCCGGTGGCGGGGTTCTCCACCGCGACTTCGGATTTCCGACATTGTAGACCCACACATGTGGCGACAGCCGCCTCGGCTGTCCAAGCCTGGGCGAAGCCCGGCGCCACCGGCAATGATCTAGTGTTCTAGTCCGTCCCTTGCCCTTCTGTGATACAAACGCGCGATGACTGAATCGGCCAGCACGTCCGGCACACAGCTCGTCCGCGCCATCGGGCGCTGGAGCCTGGCTGCGCTGGTGGTGAACTCCGTCCTCGGCAGCGGGATCTTCGGCCTGCCCTCGACCATCGCCGGTCATCTGGGAAAGCTGAGTCCTCTAGCCGTGCTTCTGGCCGGGGCCGGCATGGGCGTAATCTTCGCATGCTTTGCCGAGGTGGCATCTCGATTTCAGGACGCGGGTGGCCCCTATCTCTACGCCCGCGCCGCCTTCGGACGTCTGATGGGGATTCAGATGGCGTGGATGCTGTGGCTGGGCCAGGTGGCCGCGCCGGCCGCCAACGCCAACCTCTTCGTGATCTATCTGGCCGAGTTCTGGCCGCGCGCCAGGGATCCCCTGCCCCGCGCTCTTATCATCACGGTACTGATAGGCATCCTGGCTTTCATCAATGTTTGTGGAGTGCGTGCCGGCACGCAGGTCAGCAACTTATTTACGGCTGCGAAGCTGGTGCCGCTGTTTGCTGTGATCGTTCTCGGTGTGCTCGTCTTGGCCACTCACCGCATGCCGGCTTCCGCTCCGTCGCCTGTAACTCCTGGCGCCGGCGAATGGTTGAAGGCCGTGTTGCTGATTGTCTTTTTCTATGGCGGATTCGAGACCGCGCTGGCGCCCATGAGCGAGGCGAAAAACCCGCGCCGCGATGCTCCGTTCGCGCTGTTCACGGCGCTGATCGTTTGCGTGGTGATCTATGCGCTCATCCAGTGGGTGGTGGTCGGAGTGTTGCCGGACGCCGCGCACAGCGAGCGCCCGCTGGCTGACGTCGCGCGGGTGGCACTCGGCCCCGTGGGTGCGGGTTTGGTCGCGATGGGCGCGCTAATCGCTTTCTACGGATATCTCAGCGCCAAGATCCTGGCTATGCCGCGGGTGATCTTTGCGCTCGCCGAACAGGGCGACTTTCCGCCAATCTTCGCGGCCGTGCACCGCCGCTTTCGCACGCCATATGTGTCTATCCTGGTGTTTGCCGCAGTGGTCTGGGCGTTCGCGCTGAGCGGGCAGTTTAAGTGGAATGTCACGCTCTCCGCCATTGCCCGACTGCTCTACTATGGCGTGGTTTGCGCGGCCCTTCCCGCACTCCGGCGCAAGCAACCGGGAAACGCCCTGTTCCGTCTGCCCGCGGGGAATTTGTTCGCCGGCCTCGGCATTGCCATGTGCATTGTGCTGGTTACGCGCGTCGACTTCGGCCAGTCCCTGATTGTGCTGGCGACCATCGCGCTGGCCTTGCTGAACTGGGTCTGGGTAACTCGCACATCTTCCCGATGATAACCGGATGTTATCCTGGTCAGGGAGCTAGCGGTGAGCAATGCCAAGCAACAAGTCGAGTCGCTCTTGCAGAACCTGCCCGAGAATTGTTCGCTGGAGGATATCCAGTACCACCTCTACGTTCTCGAGAAGGTTCGGCGGGGACTGGATGAGGCCAAGGAGGGCACACTTTCCCAGGCGGACGCGGAGCAGCGGTTGAGCAAATGGCTCACCGAGGCCGCGGTCATTCACGGCAAGAGGATGCTTTAGGCAACCTCACAGGATTCACGCCTCACGATTCTGTTCCATCTCCAGCAGCGCTTCCTTCCGTTCCACTCCCCAGCGGTAACCGCCCATGGTGCCATCTTCGCGCACCACGCGATGACACGGGATCGCAACCGCCACAGGATTGGTGGCGCATGCCCGGGCCACGGCACGCGTGGCGCGGGGATGGCGAATCGCTTTCGCGACCTGGCTGTACGACCGCGTAGCGCCGAATGGAATCGACTGCAGATACGTCCACACGCGCCGCTGGAACGCTGTCGCGCGGATGTCGAGCGGCAGGGCCGCGTGCAGGGCCCGTCCGCTCATCTTATTGAGTAGCGTCCCCACATACGATTTCAATCCGCCTTCGTCGGGCTTGCGGGCGGCGAAGGGAAATTCGTGCTTCAGTCCTTCCAGCAGTTCGTCGTCGGAGTTGGCGAACTGAATCGCGCATACCCCGCGATCCGTGGCCGCGATTAACATGCGGCCTAGCGGAGAATCGAAGCAGGCGTAGCGAATGGTGGCCGCGATCGCGCCACGCCGGTACTTATCCGGCGTCATGCCCAACTGCGAGGCGGTGCGCTCGTACAGGCGGCTGCTCGATCCGTAACCGGCGTCGTACATCGCGCGGGTGACGTTGTCTCCCGCCTGCAGGCTGCGCTTGAGCTGGCGCAGGCGGCAGGAATCGGCATACTCGCGCGGCGTGATCCCGAGAACCGCCTTGAAGCTGCGCTGCAGATGAAACGGGCTCAGCCGGAAAACCTTTCCCAGACGGCCGAGCGTAATGGGCTCATCGAGGTGCTGCTCGATGTACCGGCAAATTTCCTTCACGCCGTCGGACTGCGGGTGCCCACTCATTGCCTTGGGCCGGCAGCGCAGACAGGCGCGATATCCGGCCTGTTCCGCCTGCTCCGGACGCAGGAAAAATTTCACGTTCTCGCGCCGCGGCCGCCGTGCTGGACACGATGGCCGGCAATAAACCCCCGTTGTTGCCACCGCGAATACGAAGTTCCCGTCGTGGCCGTGGTCACGCGCCACAACCGCGTCCCAGCGCTGGGCGTCATTTGGGAGATCGGCATTCTGCGTCGAAGCCGCCGGATTCCTTGCGTTGTTTGCCTGAGCAGTCATTTCGTTCTCTGGGTTCATTGCGAGTATGGCATTGGTGGTCATAGTGAGGAAAGCGTACTGCCGGGCTGAAAAGCGGACTATCCGCATCTTGCGGTCAAAGTGAAATTAGTTCTCAGTCCTCAGTTCACAGTTCTCAGTTCTCAGTTCTCAGTCTATGGTTCCAACTCTTCTTCGACGCCAGAGCTTAGATGTCCTGGGATGGCGCAGGCTTCACCTCAGCCTCTGGCTATAACGGGGCGGTGAGACCGGAGACCTTGCCCTCGGACCGCCAACCAAGTTTTGCCCGTCGCGCAGGAACCCCTCCACGGCCTCCTGCAGGCCCGTGGTGCGCGAGAAACCTATTCGGACATGGTCTGGCATGGCTTTTTGATGCCATCGATCCTGGGGCAAGGCAAATCGATTTAGCTGCGGGGTCGGATTTTGGAGCATTAGAATCAACAGGTTGGCGTCAGGTTTTGTATAACTATGAGATATATTTGCACATCCGTCCCAGCCCGACTCCTTGAAATCAATGACTTAGCCGAGCCGGAGGAGCGAAGGAATGGCGATTTCCCCCCCGGCTCCCGGATTTGCGCCTGCCCAGCCAAACGATTAGATTTCCCCTGTGCCTTTCTTACTCCCTAATCCTCGAGGAACGAACTCCATGAAGAAACGACGCCTTGCAACGGTTGCAGTGCTACTTGCCATCCTGGCCGCTTCCGGACTTGCCCAACAGACAGCCAGGCATCTGCTGAGCGGTGAAGAACTGAGCAAAGCCGTTCCGGCGGAGTATTTCTATCGCGGGCAAAAAGCGCCCACGCAAATGCGAAACGCGACGGGATTTCAGCAGGCCGATGGCAAGATGACGCTGGCCGCCCTGGTCGATGCTTCCGGATACTCTACGGCCATCCAGCAGAAATATCAGGGAATGCTGATCACCGAGTCCAAGCTGAACATCGGCGGATCGGAACTGGCGCCGGGGCAATACGGCTTCGGGTTTGCCAACGACAAGTTCGTGGTCATGAACGTGGCCAACGAAGACGTACTCAGTGTGGCGTACCAGACCGATCCTGAATTGAAGCGCGCGGTGCCCCTGAAGATCGTGGAAGATGGCGGCGGATACAAGTTGTATGCAGGGAAGAAGTGGGTGTCGGTAAAGCCGGAATAGGGCAAGCCCGTCGCACCTCGCGCGTCGGAGAGTTTACCGATGAAACTCCGTCTCAGAGAGGACCGCGATCCGTTAACCTCAGGGGCTAAAGCCCGCATTCTTGTTGGCCTGTAATGGCACGGCTGGAAGCCGTGCCCTTCCCAAAACCAAGTGACCAGAAAAGTTCTAGTCTTAGTGCGCCAGCGGCTGGAACGGGGTGAGCAGGGTGGAGACGCCGGCGCGCTTGCGCAATTCGGTGAGCAAGGCGTTGGCTGCGTTGGTGTACGTCTTGTTAGGGTCGGAAGGATCGGCCCACACCGCATCGTAAACGATCTGTGCGGCTTCCTTCAGATCGATATGCAGGGCGGCTTCGCACACATCCACGCGCTGCTCCAGCCGATCGTAGCAGGGCTTGCAGATCGTGGCCGCTTCATCCTCGCCGGAGTTATGTCCTGCCAGGCTGCACGGCGCAGGGGAGTTGGCCAGTTCGGCGTGGGCAGCGACCATCTGAGATCGGAACTGCCGCAGGAATTCCTCCCGCTCCAGCTCCAGGGCTTCGGTGTCAGGCATGGGCTCAGCAGAGGCCTGAACTTTCGCAACCGTGGGCACAACGACGGGAGGAACTCGCTCGTGGCTATGGCAGTTGGGGCAGATGTCGAGATCGGCGGAAAAGTACAAGCGGCATTTGGCGCAAGGCAGGCCGTAGCCGGAGGGCTTGCGTGCCTCGACAGGAGCGGCCGGCCCGCGCCGCTCGACGTGCCGTTCTACATGCCGGACTTCCGGTTCCGGAGGCAGTACGGTCTTTGCCGGTCTCGGGGATGCAGCTTGCGGGGCTCGGGTCATATCCATGAGTCAGTCTCTCCGGAGCTCGGGGAATCGGCTGGCCATTCCCGATTCGCGCTTTGCCCTCTTTTTTGACTTGGGTTCAGTGTAAGTACTTCTGCCTACACGGCCGTAATGCCAGGAGTACATCTCGCCTACTGTCCAGTAGTGCAACACGCGGCTCAGCTGCTATCGCGCGCTGGTCTCCTTCATTAACTTGCGCAATTCGTCGCGGCGGGCGCGATAAAGCGTGCGCTGGGGATCGAGCCGTGCGGCGGTCTCCAACTCGGACATCGCTTCGTCGTAGCGGTCCATGCTCATCAGGCAGGCCGCGAGAGAGTAATGGTTATCGGCGGAAGAGCTAAGACGCAGCGCTTCGCGAAACTCTTTTTCGGCGGCCTGTAGTTCTTGCTGTTGAAACAGAGCGGTGCCGAGGTAGTGATGGGAAGCGTCGGAGTCGGGGTTGAGGGAAACCGCCAGGCGCAGTTCGCGCACCGCCTCTTCCACCTTGCCGTCCAGCAACAGGGCTTGGCCGAGCACGCGGTGCTCGGCGGCGCCGGTGGGATTCTGCAGAACCGACAGCTTCAGTTCGGCGACGGCGCTGCCATAACTCTTCTTCGACATGTAGGCCTGGGCGAGACAGCCGTGGCCCTGCTGCCACTCCGGATGCTGGCGGTAAAGCTCGCTCATCTCAGTGATGGCGGCGTCAAAATCGCCATGGTCGCAGTAGGTGTTGCCCAGATTGTTGCGCACGGAGGCTTCTTCGGGAGCGAGGCGCTTGGCTTCGCGATATTCGGCGATGGCCTCGTCGAGCCTGCCTTCCTGGTGCAAGGTCAGGGCCAGGTTGGAATGGGCCTGCCAGAACGCCGGATTCAGGCGAAGAGCCTGGCGATACGCCACCATGGCCGCCGGCACATTGCCATCCGCGTACAAGGTGATGCCCAGGTCGTAGTAGGTGTCGGCGTTGCCGGCATCGCGCGCGAGCGATTCGGCATAGGCATGCGCGGCGGCGGAATACTGTCCGTTGGAATACAGGCCAAGCCCCAGAAACTGGTAGGCCTCGGCGTTTTGCGGATCCATGCTCAGCGCGGTGCGCGCCTCGGCGATCGCGTTGGGACCGTCATCGAGCCGATAGAAGATGAACGCCAGGGCGCCGTGATTCTCGGGCAAGTCAGGCATCAGCCGGGCCGATTGCGTGATCTCGTCGAAGGCGTCGTCCCAATGCTCCTGCTGGCGGAGCATCGTGCCCAGCGCGAAATGCAGAGTGGCGTTGTCGGGATCGGAGGCCAGGAGTTCTCGCAGATTGTGCTCAGCGTCGTGGAAGTGCCGCTGCCGCGCCTCGGCGGCGGCCTGGATCAGGGCCGCGGGAATTTCTCTCCTCGTGCTGCTGGCGGCTGGGTTGGTGGCTTTTGGGTCAGCAAGCGCGTGAAGGAGATTTGCATCGGCGCCCGCGGATTCAAGATGACGGAGTTCTTCCGGAGACGGCGCCCAGGCGATTCCGCGCTCGTGCACGAGTCGAACCAAACGATTCCCAGGAACGCCGGCGGTCAGCCACGACATTAGTTGAATAGTGTTGACAGGCTGGATGGCGCTGGGTGGCAGGCTCGCAGTGCTGGAGTCGTTGCCTGAATTCTGGGCGGCGACGGCGACCGTACAAAGAAAGACGACACCAAGAACTGACAAACCCGTGCGCTTCACGAGACTCTCCGGCTGGCGGTTTGGCTTGCTGGTAGCGCCGTTTGCGGGGGCTGCCCTTGACCGCTGGTAAAACATTAGCCCGCTTTGGGAGCGCGGAGTAAGGTCACGGAAGTAACCAGGGGCACCTGTCTGCCACCAGAGTGCCCCGGCAGCCAGTGTTCTGAACTTAACCACCAAGGACACTAAGTAACACGAAGGAAAGCCTATCGGCTCTACCTTTGTGTACCTTCGCGTCCTTCGTGGTTAATGCCTACAGGAGGCTGGTGTTGCGCCGCCGAGGTTTTCTTTCGGAAGGCCGGAGTGTAGAATCAAAAAGTACGGTCCTCGTGAGCGGGGGAAAGTGTGGCCTGCCCGCCCTTCGGCGCGCTTCGCTTGCTCAGGGCAGGCTCTTCCGCCAGCCAGCAACCGCAATTGTTTGAAGGAGATAGTTTCGAGCGATGTCGATCCCTGCCACCCAGCTCCGTCCCGGCATGATCATCAAGCACAACAATGATCTGCACTCCGTATTCAGCGTGGAACACCGTACCCCCGGCAATCTGCGCGCCTTCATCCAGGCCAAGCTGCGCAACCTGCGCACCGGCGCCATGTTCGAGCACCGCTTCCGCTCGCCCGATCCCATCGAGAAGATCACGGTCGACGAGGTCGAGATGCAGTTCCTCTACGCCGACGGCGACAATTACTACTTCATGGATACGTCGAACTACGAGCAGACCCACCTGACCAAAGATGTTCTGGGCGACGCCGTGGAATATCTCATCGCGAATCTGGAAATCAAAGTCGAGTTTTTCGACGGCAAGGCAGTGGGCATCGAACTGCCGCAGACCGTGATTCTCACCGTGGTGGAGACTGAACCGGGGCTGAAAAGCGCCACCGCCTCCAGTGTCACCAAAGCCGCGAAGACCGAAACCGGCCTGGTGGTGCAGGTACCGCCCTTCATCAACGAAGGCGAGAAGATTAAGGTGGATACGGCTGAGGGCGTGTATTTGTCGCGAGCCTAGTGTGATTTCAGGTAGTTCGGGGAATTTTAGATCTCTGCCGCGTTGGCCGGCATCCGGCGAAAGGGACTCCCCTTGAGGATCGATATTCCTTCCGGCCGCGCCAATGCAGTCAGCTGGTTGATTCCACGGCAGGTCTGAGCCGCGTTCCTACTTCTCGATTCCCTCGCGCAACGCCGAGGGAAGCTCCCGGCGGAAAATACCCCATTTGGGGGATTACAGAGATTGCCTCCTAGAAGAAAGTGTGCGATCAGGAGGATCTTCCGTATGGCATTTCGATCCGCTTCGATCTCAGGCCTATTGCGAAAACACGCTATAGCAATCGGCCTGCTGTCCATGCTTCTGCCTATTGCGGCTCAAGCCAACTCAATCAAAGGACTTTCTTCGACCTGCGTTTCTTCGGTAGGCGTCTGCATTCAGAATCAGAACGGTAGTGCGACCGGAGGCGCTGGTGGGCTATCGATGACGGGGCTGAACGCGTCCACTGTTACCCAGATCGGTGGTTTGCAGGGAAGCAACATGGGCACGCTGGAGCTCACCACTGGCGCGCTCATCAGCGGATCGCTGGGCAACGGCGGTACTTTCGCCAATGGCACTCTGACCATCACCAATACCACGCCGTACGCTGGTTTTACCGGGGTCCTGTTTAGCGGCACGTTTGGGAATGCCGCCGGCGGGTCTCCGATTACCTGGTCGCTGGTCAGCCACGTGAATGGTACATTTTTGTACCTGCTTAGCGGCCCCATCAGCGGACTCTGGGAGAATAACTTGCAGGTTTCCGGCCTAACCACACAGATCTATTTCACGAGCAAAACAAAGTACGCCGGTGGGCCGATTACTCTGGCCAACGGCAGCACGTTCATCGTTACGCCAGAGCCGGGAACACTAGGATTGATGGGCACTGGGCTCGTGGGCATGGGGCTGACTGTAAGGCAACGAATCAGGGCCAGGCAAGACAAGCGCAAGTCCTAAGTTTGGGTTACGACCACAAGCTGGCAGACTGTATCCCCGCCCAGGCAACGCCGCTTCGGGTAGCGGGATCCTCCTGAACCTGCCGCCGGGGTCAACGCAGCGCTGGGGAGCGAAGGCAAAGGCCGCGCTCCATCCGCGCTGCGTCTTTTTTTTGCCAGAGCGCGGCCCTTCTAGGCATAATCAATCTGGATGCGAGCCCGAAACCGCGCAGAAGGAATGCCAGCCTCGAATTCTCATAGCCATGAGCGTTGCCATGAGTTCTAGCCAAGCGCCGGTGGAAGCGCGCCGTTTGCTGGTTCGCGGGCGGGTGCAGGGAGTGGGCTTCCGCTGGTTCGTGGAGCGGGAGGCGCACATCCTGGGCATTGCAGGCTGGGTGCGCAACAACGCCGATGGCAGCGTCGAAGTGCTGGCGCAGGGAACGCGCGATCAGCTTTCCGGCCTGCGGTCGCGACTGCGCGAAGGGCCGCGGGCCGCGCGAGTGGACGCGGTGGAAGAATCCGAAGCCCGGCCGGTCGCTGGCCTCAGTTCATTTCGTATCGAAGGAGCGTGGTAATGCCCCACAACGCGGGCCTGAATGCCGATCAGTTGAAGCAGCTCATCCGCGAAGTGCCTGACTTCCCGAAGAAAGGGATCCTCTTCTACGACATCACGACCTTGTTGAAAGATAAAGTCGGCTTTGCCACCCTGATCGACAAGTTTTCGGAACACTACCTGCGCTACCGGGTCGACCTCGTGCTGGGCATCGAGGCGCGCGGATTTATCTTCGGTCCGGCGCTGGCGTACCGTCTGAACGCAGGTTTTGTTCCCGTGCGCAAACCTGGCAAGCTGCCCGCTACGACGGTGAGGTACGACTATGCGCTGGAGTACGGCCTGGGCACGCTGGAGATGCACAAGGACGCAATCCAGAAGGGTCAGCGCGTGCTGATCGTGGACGATCTGCTGGCTACCGGCGGCACGGCCGAGGCGACGGCAAAACTGGCGTCATCCCTGGGCGCGGAGATTGCCGGGCTCGGCTTCGTGGTAGAGCTGGATTTTCTGAATGGCAGGGAAAAGCTGACAGGCTACGACGTGATGTCGTTGCTGCACTACGACAAGTAGATTTTCCTGGTGCAGATTGGCGACCGGACACTACTTCCAGAAGCGCGAGACCAGCAAGGCGACCCCGCCCCACCCGGCCGCGCTCACTGCCATCATCAGCGCCACACCGGCGATCACATTCCAGTTGACGCGGCCACGCGTGCGGTTAAGCTCAAAATCAGAGTCGTAGAACAACCAGGAGCGGAAAACTCGTGTGTCTTCCGGATTTACCGGTGGAGTGCCCCACTGTGAGATGTGCTGACGCAGGGGGGTGCCGCGAGGGTCGAACTGGGGGGAGGGCAACATGTTCATAACCTCATCATTTTTTGTAGCACATCGCTTGCCACATCGGTAGACTTGCAACTCCCTGAAAATATGATGGATTCCCGTTTCGGGAAGTGTTCTTCCGCGGTTTCCCACGTTAGAAAACCCCGAGTTCCGTGCAAATCTTGCGCCAGATGCCCCAGCCTTTTGGCAGGCAAGTCTTGCCCGGCCGACTCAGGTCCTTGGTTTCTTAACAAAACAACAAAAGCCCGAAAAACGAAACTTCGGCGCCTTCTGAGCGGCTTCCTAGAATTTGGAATGCGAATCTTTTGCTCAGTATGCCACCCCGAACCTAATTATGGCAATCCCCGGAAGTACATCCTGGTACGGGGGAGACTCAAAGTAGCCTACTCCCAGATCCTGGGGTGGGCAGCACTGCGGTACGAGCCCTTGTCTTTCTTCCTTAACAGTTCTGAAATACGACGCGAAGTTTCACCCATCCAGAGAACTCTTCAGTTTCTTCGACTTCTCGTCCACGCCCCGGGCCAGCTTTTCCTTGTGGGCGGCGAGCTTCTTCGCGACGGATGCATCGCTGAGCCCAATCATCTACGCGGCGAGGATCCCTGCGTTGGTCGCGCCGGGCCTGCCAATCGCGACCGTGGCCACGGGAATGCCCGCCGGCATCTGCACGGTGGCAAGCAGAGAATCCATGCCCTGCAGCGAGGTGGAAGGAATGGGCACGCCAATCACGGGCAGCGTGGTGTGCGCGGCGATGACTCCGGCGAGATGAGCGGCGCCGCCCGCGCCGGCAATGATCACGCGGATGCCGCGTTCGGCGGCTTTGCGCGCGAAATCGGCAGTGCGGTCCGGCGAGCGGTGGGCGGAAGTTACATCGATCTCATACGCGATGCCGAATTCATCCAGCGCCTTGCCCGCCTCGCGCATGATCTCGACGTCGGAATCGCTGCCCATCACGATGGAAACCAGCGGCTTAGTCATTCCTCTCCTTGGTCATCCTGAGCGGAGGATTTGCTTCGCGCATGCGAGGCAAATCTGCAGTCGAAGGATCCCTTTCACCACAGCGGAACCAGCGGCCCCGAAAGGAATCTCCATAGTCTTGCCGTTCGTCGTTCTCCTGAGGTAGCTCACTGCTTAGATCGAATCCAATCCCATGCTCCTCCAAGAACCAGCCCGACAGAGCCGTACAACCCGACATTACTGAGAATGGCCGTAGCGAATATCAAAACGACGTACCATAGCGGATCACCGTACTCACCAGCCCCGAGCAGAAAGGAAGTTGGCCACGCGTAATAAATCGGGTCGGGCACCAACCTATTTCCCAGGGAAGCAACTCCAATACCAGCCGGGATCAGCAGCCCAGCCAGTCCGAAAACCACAACTGCAGTCCGGACTCGGCTCTGGCGTACGCGCCGACGAAAAGTGTAGGTGAACATCCAGAACAGGGTAGCGAAACCGCACAAGCACAGCAGTGCTGCGATTATCAGACCTGTCCGCCATCCAACATTCTCAAGCATCGCGTCCCTTACTTCTTCAACGCCCGCGCCGCAATATCCTTCCGATAATGCGCCCCATCAAAGCAGATCTTTCCACAAGCCTGATAGGCTCGCGCCACCGCAGTCTCCAAATCGGCAGCCCGCGCCGTTACCCCTAGCACACGGCCTCCCGAGGTGTAATATGCACCATCGCGTTTGGTCGTGCCCGCGTGGAACACCTTCACGCCCTCGACTGTGGCGGCGTCTTCCAGTCCGTCGATTCGTTTCCCCACCGCAAACGTCCCCGGATATCCTCCCGAGGACATTACCACGCAGACCGAGGCGTCCCCCGACCATCGGAAATCGCCTTCGCTGACCCGGCCTTCAATCGAAGCCTCGATGGCCTCGAGCAAATCGCTCTCCAGGCGCATCAGGATGGGTTGCGTCTCCGGATCGCCGAAGCGGCAATTAAACTCCAGCACCATCGGACCGCGTGCCGTCATCATCAGCCCGCAATAGAGGACGCCCTTGTATTCCGCGCCCTCGGCCTTCATGCCCTCGACCACCGGCTTGGCGATGTGGTTCACCAGCCAGTCACGCATCTGGTCATCCACAAGGTCGGCGGTCGAATAGGCGCCCATGCCGCCGGTGTTGGGACCGGTGTCGCCGTCGCCCACGCGCTTGTGATCCTGTGCGCCGACCAGCGGCGCCATGCGCTCGCCATCGCTCAACACAAGAAAAGAAAGCTCGTCCCCCTTGAGGCACTCTTCCAGCACCACGCGCGAGCCGGCCTCTCCCACCATTTTGCCGCTGAGCATTTCCGCGGCCACGCCGGCCGCCTCTTCCTTGTTCTTGGCAATGACCACGCCCTTGCCCGCAGCCAGCCCGTCGGCTTTGACCACAACCGGCGCGTGAAAATGGCTCAGCGCGGAGCGCACCTGCTCGATGGAATCACAAATCGCGTAGGGGGCCGTGGGAATGTGGTAGCGCTGCAGAAATTCCTTGGCAAAACTCTTGCTCGATTCCAGCTGGGCCGCGGCCTTGGTGGGGCCGAAGACAAGCCAGCCCTGGCGGGTGAACTCATCCACAACGCCGAGGGTGAGAGGCAGTTCCGGACCAACCACCGTCAGATCCGGCTTCACCTGCCGGGCGAGTGCGGTGAGCGAATCCAGATTTCTCAGGTCCGCGGGCAAGCACTCGGCTTCTTGCGCAATGCCGCCATTGCCCGGAGCGCAGTACAGCTTGGTGATCCGCGGAGACTGCCGCAACTTCCAGATCAGCGCGTGCTCGCGTCCACCGCCGCCTAAGACGAGAACTCTCATAGCCAGAGAAAGTTAAGGGTAGGGGTTGTTGAGGAACGGTGTCAAACGGGGGAGAGTCATTTTTGACTGCTGATTTTTGATTGCTGATTATCGATTGAGCCTGAACTTCCGAAGAACTCCTCTTGCCCAAGGTTCTCAATCAGCAATCAGCAATCAACAATCAGTAATCAACAATTAATCACGATTAACCCGCATCGTATAATCTGCCCAGATGATCACCGTCTCCAAGGAAGACTATCTCAAGGCGATCCTCGAAGCCGAGAGCGAGGGGGAAGCCGTGATCTCGGCGCGACTGGCGGACTGGCTCAAGGTCTCGCCACCGGCCGTGACCATGGCGCTGCGGCGCCTGAAGAAAGACGGTCTGGTGCGGGTGCAGGGCGACGGGCACGTCCGGCTCACCGCAGCGGGGCGAAAGATTGCCCGCAGACTTACGCTGCGCCACCACTTGATCGAACGCATGCTGGCCGAACTTTTTGGTCTGGAGTGGTGGAAGGTGCACGACGAGGCTGAACGTCTGGAGCATGCGGTGTCGCCAGACTTCGAAGCCAAATTGCTGGCCCGACTGGGGCGCGGGGGCGCATGTCCTCACGGAAATCTGAGCGAGATGGAAAGTCCGGCCAGCCGACGCCGGCGCGGCCTGGTCTTATTGGCGGAAGCAGACGCCGGAGCTTCCTACTCGGTCAGCGGCATCTATGAGCGCGACCGGCACCTGCTGGAGTTTCTCGAAGCGCGCAGCATTCGCCCGGGGGCGAAGCTGCGTCTCCTCGAACGCAACTACGACCAGACCCTTACGCTTTCTACTGCGACCGGGAATGTGTCTCTGGGCCGGGCTGCGGCCGAACGTGTCTGGGTGTCCCCCGCCGAACAGCGCGCCAAGCGCTGATTCCAGGGTTGTCACTCTGAGCGATTTCTCCTTCCCATATTCAGTTAACTATAGTTTATCTTTTGCTGTATACTTCTGCTAATTCGCATCCTCCCGCAGGGTAAACGGGAATTCGAAGGCTTGGTTGACGAACGGCATTTCCGCGAGCGACGTGCCCCTGCTGCCGCCCGCTTCCCTAGATTCTTGGCAATGAGCGATCCGCAGACGACATCGACGCGCCTTCGAGCCAGTGCGCCCTCCATCAACTCGAGCGCTCCGCCAATGGCTGGCGTCGACGTCATCATTACCCACGAGGACATCGACCGCGCCCACGACCGGGAACAGGTTCTGGCGACGCGCGCCCGCCACGGGTTCTGGCCGCGGGCCAGATTGCTCTGGCTGCTGGTGGGCCCGGGCATCCTGGTCATGCTCGGCGAGAATGACGGCCCCAGCATGCTCTCCTATGCCGCGACTGGGGCCCGGTTTGGCATCGGCTTCTTTTTGCCATTCGTGGTTTTGACCTTCGCCATGGCGTGCGTGGTGCAGGAAATGACGGTGCGCCTGGGCGCGGCCACTCACCGCGGACATGCCGAACTGATCTTCGATCGCTTTGGCCCGTTCTGGGGATGGTTCTCCATGGTCGATCTTATGATCGGCAATTTTCTCACCCTGGTGACAGAATTCATCGCCATCCGCGCGGGGCTGGGATTTTTCGGTGTGCCACCTGCGATTGCCATCCTGGGCGCGCTGGTGGTTCTCTGTGTGGCTCTGATGACCCACCGCTACTGGACCTGGGAGCGCATCACTCTGACTGCCGCACTGTTCAACCTGGTTTTCGTTCCAGTGGCCCTGCTGACCCATCCCCACTGGTCGGAAATCGGCCACGCGCTGTTTACCTGGAGGCCGCTCCCCGGCGGGCTCACGCAGGAAACCGTGCTGATTCTGCTCTCCAACATCGGAGCCACGGTCACACCCTGGATGTTGTTCTTCCAGCAAAGTGCCATCGCCGACAAAGGTCTCACCACACGCGACATCCGTTTCGGGCGCGTCGACACCGTGCTGGGCGCGACTTTGGCGGCCCTGGCGGCGCTGGCTACCATCATCGCCACGGCGCCGCTGTTTGCACACGGTATGACCGCCGGCAACTTTGAAGCCGCCGAATTTGCCCAGGCCCTGCGGCCCTTTGTCGGACACTGGGGATCGGCGCTTTTCGCGCTCGGCATGTTTGAAGCGGGAATGGTCGCAGCGATTACCATCTCCACTTCCTCGGCCTATGCCTTCGGAGAGGTGGCGCGGCGGCCCCACAGTTTGAACCTTCCGCTGCAGCAGGGCAAATCGTTTTATCTGGTTCTGATCCTCGAGGCTACCGCTGCGGCTGGGCTGGTGCTGATCCCGGGCATCCCCCTCGTCTACATCGTGCTGATAGTCAACGTCATCGCCGTTCTCGCCATGCCTCCCGCGCTCCTGTTCCTTTATATGCTGGTCAACGATCGCGAAATCATGGGCGACGTGGTCAGCCCGCTCTGGGCCAATGCTCTGGCGCTTGGAGTCGTACTGGTACTGGTCGCGGCTGGCCTGCTGTTTGGCGTCAGCGTCGTCGCGCCCCATGCTTTGGCGGCCCTTGGCGGCCACTGATTGGAGATCATTTCGATGGACCATGAATTCGATTCCGTGCCCGCCGCCGAACTCACCGCCGAGGATTCTGTTGCGGTCGTCGCTTCGCTCGAGCCCGACCAGCTCATTTCGGCCAAAGCCAAACACCACTGTCCTCGACGACGGCTCACCGGCACCGAGATGGTTCTGTTCTGGGCGCTCCGCCTTTACCTCGTTTTCATGTGCGGCGTGGTGCTGTATCAGGTATGGACGGGAGCGCGGTAGGACGTGAAGTCCTTTCGATTCTTTCTTCGGTGACGTGGGTAACTTCAGGATGCAAAGCGGAGCGTAACAGGAGTATCGTAGACATGGTTATGCCGAAGGGAAAATCGCCGCGCAGCGTCAAAAGCCAAGACCTGCGCTTCAATATCGAGACGGAGCGCGAGAATGACGGCCGCTGGATCGCCGAGATCGCGGACATTCCAGGTGTTCTCGCCTATGGCCGCACCGAGAATCAGGCCAAGGCCCACGCCTATGCTCTGGCTCTGCGCGTGATCGCCGACCGCGTGGAGAAGTCCATGACCGTCCCCGAATCTATCAGTCTCACCTGCGCTTCGGCTTGAGCCGATGGGCCAGCGCGAAGGCTGGAAAGGTCTTTAGGGCGCTGCTGCGAATCGGTGGTATCCCATTTCCCAGAGCGGCTCCCACATCAAGCTGAGGCACCGTGATGCCAAGTTTCCCGACTACATTTGGGCGTTCCATGACCGGATTGAAATCGGGCCCAAAATGCTCACCCGCATCGCGAAGCATACCGGCCTGACACCGGCCGATATTTGAGTCAGCGACCCGATCCGCGCCCCTTCATTCAACCTGACCCTACGCAATCCACGCCGGAACGACTAAACTTATCTGGTCGGGTTTTGCTTTCATAAGGAAGGCCATCATGTCATTGAATAGCTTCAACAGCCGCTCCACCCTCAAGGTCGGGAAAAAAGAATACGAAATCTACCGGCTCGACGCGCTCGACAAGCAGGGGATCTCCACCCGGCACCTGCCTTACTCGCTGCGTATTCTGTTGGAGAACCTGCTGCGCACCGAAGACGGCCGCAACGTCACCAAGGAAGACGTGCGCGCGCTGGCGGCCTGGGGAACGAAACCGACGAATGGCAAATCGCCAGCCGATAAAGAGATTGCCTTCACTCCCAGCCGCGTCCTGCTGCAGGATTTTACCGGCGTCCCTTGCGTGGTGGACCTCGCCGCCATGCGCGATGCCATGAAGCAGCTCGGCGGCGATCCCGGGCTGATCAATCCGCTGCAGCCGGTCGAACTGGTGATTGACCACTCCGTGCAGGTCGACGAATTCGGTACCACTAACGCTTTCGACGTGAACGCGCTGCTCGAGTTCCAGCGCAACAAGGAGCGTTATTCCTTCCTGCGCTGGGGCCAGACCGGCTTCCGCAACCTCGCCATCGTTCCCCCCGACACCGGCATCGTGCACCAGGTGAATCTCGAATATCTGGCACGCGTGGTTTTCGTGCACGAAGCGAGCGGCAAGCGCGTCGCCTACCCCGATACCCTGGTCGGCACCGACAGTCACACGACCATGATCAATGGCTTGGGGGTGCTGGGGTGGGGCGTGGGCGGGATCGAGGCTGAGGCGGCAATGTTGGGCCAGCCAGTCTCGATGCTGATTCCGCTGGTGGTAGGCGTGAAACTGACCGGCCGCCTGCAGGAAGGCGCGACCGCTACCGATCTTGTTCTTACCGTCACCGAGATGTTGCGCAAGCACGGCGTGGTGGGAAAGTTCGTCGAATACTTTGGCCCCGGCCTGCGCGACCTTCCGCTCGCCGACCGCGCCACCATCGCCAACATGTCGCCGGAATATGGCGCCACGTGCGGCATCTTCCCCGTCGATAAAGAAAGCTTGAAGTACCTGCGCCTCACCGGACGCAGCGAAGAACAGATTGCTCTGGTCGAAGCCTACAGCCGCGAGCAGGGACTGTTCCACGACGACAAAACTCCCGAGGCCACTTACTCCGAGCTGCTCACGCTCGATCTCGCAACGGTCGAGCCGAGCTTGGCCGGACCGAAGCGTCCGCAGGATCGCGTCATATTGTCGCAAGTTGGAGAGTCCTTCAATAAGGCACTGCCCACGCTGCTCAAGCCGAAGAGCGCGACCACGGCCGCTCCCACCGCCAATGCCAAGAACTCCGCGCGCTGGGAGCAGGAAGGTGGCAGTCCCACCGCCATCGGAGTCGAAGACCCCAACGTTCACGAGCACGTCCCGATGAATGTAAAGAACGCATTAAAACACGGCAGCGTCGTGATCGCCGCCATCACTTCCTGCACTAACACTTCGAACCCGTCGGTGCTGATCGGCGCCGGATTGCTGGCCAAGAAGGCGGTCGAGAAAGGCCTGTCAGTGCCTGCGTGGGTGAAGACTTCGTTGGCACCGGGATCAAAAGTGGTCACCGACTATCTGGAAAAAGCCGGCCTCACGCTCTATCTCGAGAAGCTGAAGTTCCATCTTGTGGGGTACGGTTGCACGACCTGCATCGGCAACTCGGGTCCGCTGCCCGCCGAAGTCTCGCAGGCCATCGACGAAAAGGAACTCGTGGTCGCCTCGGTGCTCTCCGGCAATCGTAATTTCGAAGGACGCATCAACTCTGAAGTGCGCGCCAACTACCTGATGTCTCCGCCGCTGGTGGTGGCGTTCGCGCTCGCCGGACGCATCGACACCGATCTGCGCAAGGATCCTCTCGGCAAAGGTAAGGATGGCCAGCCGGTCTACCTCGCCGACATCTGGCCTACGCGACGCGAGGTCGAGGAAACCATGGCGCAGTCGATTTCCTCCGACATGTTCGTCAAGAGTTACGGCCATGTTTTCGAGGGTGACGAACGCTGGCGCGGCCTCTCCGTTCCCAAGGGGCAGACCTACGCTTGGGAAAAAGATTCCACCTACATCCGGCGCGCTCCGTATTTTGAGGGCATGCCGCTGAGACCCTCGCCGGTCGAGGATATTCAGGGGGCGCGCGTTCTTGCCGTGCTCGGCGACAGCGTCACCACGGACCACATTTCTCCGGCGGGCTCGATCAAGAAAGACAGCCCCGCCGGAAAGTATCTGCAGGAGCACGGAGTGAAGCCGGCGGATTTCAACTCCTACGGCTCGCGCCGCGGCAACCATGAAGTCATGGTGCGCGGAACTTTTGCCAACGTGCGCCTGCGCAACAAGCTGGTGACGACCGAAGGCGGATTTACCCGCCACTTGCCCACGGGCGCGGAAATGTCGATCTTCGACGCATCGCAGAAATATCTGGCGGAAAGAACTCCGCTGGTGATTCTCGCGGGCAAGGAGTACGGCTCCGGATCGTCGCGCGACTGGGCAGCCAAAGGTCCGCGCCTGCTCGGGGTGCAGGCCGTGATCGCCGAAAGCTACGAACGCATTCACCGCTCGAATCTGGTGGGCATGGGCGTTTTGCCGCTGCAGTTCCCTGCCGGGCAAAACGCCGAATCGCTCAAACTAACCGGCGAGGAAGTCTTCGAAATCGCCGGCATCCGAGACGTAGTCGACCACTTCGCCGCCGGACGCCAGGTAAAAGTCCGCGCCAAGGGCAAAGCAGGAGCCATCGAGTTCAATGCCCTGGTCCGCATCGACACGCCGCAAGAAGCGCTCTACTACGCCAACGGCGGCATCCTGCAGTATGTGTTGCGCCAGTTGCTAGCAGCCAAGCCAAGTGCGCAGACCGTGGGTGTGTGAACTCCTCCCACGACAGGTCTTGGAATCTCTCGCCTTCCGCCACCGGGCTATGAAGCGCCACCCGCGGCTCACTGCAAAATACGACAGCGAGGTCGCGCACAAGATCACCAGCACCGTGCGAACATGCATCGCGGTCGACATCGAGACCCCAATCCCGCTTCCAATCGCAAAATAAGCAACGATACACGCGGGGCATTTCGGCAGCAGCGCCAAAATACTGCTTGGAACGATCCATCCGGCGATCTCGCCACAACGCCGCGCCAGCGTCAACGGACGCGGATCGCCACTAGCGATCCGCGTACCACCCGTCACCCGACCCGACCCGCTCGAAACAACTTCACAGTAAGCATGCGCGTTCACGACTGGTGCTCCGAGCAGCACGAAGATCCCGCGCCCTTAGGAGCCACGTACTGCGCCTTGGGATCAACGAAGTATCCGTCCGTGTAGCGATCATGATGGCGCACCCATGCCATGCTGAACGCAAGGTCGTCCTCATCGCGGCCCTTCGGTACGAGATCCAGAAAATTGTAGGCGCCCACCAGGATGTCGAGCCCGCGAGCGAAAGACGAATAGGTATGGAAAACTTCGCCGGCATCGTTCTGGTAGAACACGCTGGCGCCCGGCGCTTCCTCGCTGGGAAACTCAATTAGATCGTAGTTGTAGTTCACCTTGCCGTTCGCCATTTCCTCTTTCGTGAAGGACACGTGGTAGTCCCGGTTAAAGTCGTTCCCGAACGACGACACCCACCGGAACTGCCAGCCCATCCTCTTCTTGAACGCCTCAATCTGCGACATCGGAGCCCGCGAAACCACCGCCAGTGTGACATCGCGATTCGCGAGGTGAACCAGGCTCCCGTCAAAATGATCGGCCAGGTACGAGCAACTCGGGCACCCTGCCTCCCACCCCGGGCCAAACATGAAGTGATACACAATCAACTGGCTCCTGCCGCCAAACAGGTCGGCAAGAGTCACCTTCCCATTCGGCCCGTCAAACACATATTCTTTCTCAACCTTCTCCCAAGGCAGTTCGCGGCGTTGCCGGCTCAACTCATCTCGCAACTTCGTGAACTCCTTCTCTTTCCGGAGCAATTCTTTTCGGCTCGCAATCCATTCTTTCGGCGAAACAACTTCATGTCCTTGAATTCCCGTGCTGGTAGCTACTGTAGTCATGAGCATTCTCCTCGTTAGTTAGTTCAGTATCTGTTTTGCTGTTTCTGGTTGCAGACCGCCGCTGGGCGGCCTAATCACTAATGTCTCTTGCGCCGGGGCGAAGCCTCTCGTTTTCCACCCGCGCGATCCTTCTCAGCGATTTCCTTGATCCGCAGCAGCTCGCCCGACCAAAGCTCCTGAAACGGCCCCACCCACCGCTCATAAATCTGCCGGATCGGCACCACGTTCAGTGAATTCACCCGTTGCCGACCCACCTCGCGCGTCTGCACCAGATGCGCCTGCCGCAGCACATCGAGATGCTTCATCACTCCAAAGCGGCTTAAATGCGGAAACGCTTCCACAATCTCGGTAGTGGTCCGAGGACGATCCCTCAGAAAGTCCAGAATCGCCCGCCGGGTCGCGTCTGACAGCGCCTTCCACACCGGGTCGAGTTCGTCCGCGGGACGAGCCGGAGCTTCCCTCACCGCGGCTCGCAGTCTTTCCTGATGTCGTCCAGCATGTGACTCCAGCCCTTAACCACGCCCTTGCGGTGCTGCGGATCGATCATCCCGATCGCCCGATGCCGCAGAACGACCCTGCAGCCTTTCCCTGCCTCTTCGACTTTTATTTCCAGGTGATTAATCGCCGGATACGACATGAACATCGGCCCGCTCAGTTCCAACAGCGTTGGCGGCTTGAGGACCTGCACAAATCCCCACAAGTGTCCAATCCCGTGCCCACGATCCCGGTACCACCGTCCACCCGGTTTTGCCTCCAGCAGCAACTGCATGGATTGCCCCTCGGGGTTGGTGTTGCCTTTGCCCAGGCGATGCAAAACCGCCGCGAACGCCTTCTCCGGCGTGGCTTCGATGTCGATATGCTGCTCAAGGTCGAGTGTCAGGTCTTCCAATGTCATAGCTGTCATCTCCTCTGCGAACCATCCACTCATTAAGTGAGCAAATTGTAACGTGACCATACAGTCACGTCAAGAACTATTTTCTAGGGGTGAGATATTGACCGGTAACGGGGGACGCGTGGCCCACCCCTTCGTTTCTGAAGGGTGGGAGTCCAAGTTTCCGCCTCAGGATTTCCTCTAAATCAACTCGACCTGAATCCCTGTTTCTCTCGGCACGGCGTACGCACCGCTGAAGTGCGCTCTTCCACGGTAGCCCTCATTACTTGCATACTGGGATCATGACAGAAAGCCCCGTCCTGTCCGGCAAACACATTCGTCTCGAACCTCTAACCCACCGCCACGTCGAAGGCCTGGCCGCCGCCGCGGCAGCCGACCCAACTCTCTACCAGTGGAGCCCTGTCCCCCAAGGCAAGCCCGAGACCACGACCTACGTAGACACCGCCCTGGCTTGGCGCGACGCCGGCAGCGCGGTGCCGTTCGCGATTGTTGGCTTGAACGACGGCGTGGATGACGGTGTCGTGATCGGGTCGACACGCTTCTGGAATCTGGAGCGATGGTCATGGCCGCCGGGACACGCGCGTTATGGCCGATATTCGGATGGAAAATCCTCACTTCTCGCAAAAAGAGGCGAGAAATGGGGCACCCGAACCCCTTCCGGATGCGTGTGAGATCGGCTACACGTGGCTGAACCGCTCAGCCATTCGGACTGGAGCCAACACCGAGGCCAAGCTCCTCATGCTGACCTATGCTTTTGAGGGCTGGGGGGTGCTCCGCGTGTGCTTTCATACCGACGCACGCAACCAGCGCTCTCGGGCCGCCCTTGAGCGTATCGGCGGGAAGTTCGAAGGCGTTCTCCGCGCCCATCGCATGGCCGCCGACTTCATCCCCCGCGATTCGGTGCGCTATTCGATCGTGGCGGCGGAGTGGCCGGATGTGAAGCAGCGGCTGAGTCAACTCTTGGACCACCGGGGCTGAAGGCTCTCCCACCCGCTTGACATCCCGAACGGGCGGAAAGCCCGAAAAACCTCAGCTTCGCGGCGCTGCGAAGACGGCTGTGTTGGTGGGTGGCAGCAGGCACCGGACTGTGTCGACGTGATTTCCGCCGTGCCTGCGCAGCCAGGCTTTCAAATGCTTGCGCGCAGAAAGCGACAGGCGCGAGAAGAAGATGCCTGCGCGTCCTTGCGCGTCCGCCCAGATCACATCGGCGTGGCCGTGCAGTTCGTCTTTCAGGCCGGGCAGAATGCAGCGAAACGCCACGTTCGGGCGCGGAGTAATTTGCTCGGCCGTGCGGATGGCCATTCCTTGCTCGCTGAGGTTGAGTCCGATCGCGGGGACAGTGCCGTTGTCCAATTCCAGATATACCAGGCTGCGAACCTCATAACGCGGCGCTTTGCGCTTTTTCTTTTTCGACGCGCGCCTGGGTTCGAATGCGTCCCTGACCTGGTCCAATTGCAGCGGCTTATAGAGAATGCGGCTTGCGCCGGACTGAAAGGCCTCACCAGTCCCGGGCCATGCGTCCGACAAAGCCAGCAGGAGCGGCTTCTGCGGCGGTACCAGCAACGATGCCGTCTTCATCACTTCCGCGGCTCCCGGAAGGTCGAAGTCCGCGATCAGTGCGGCGCAATGCCCTCCCAGTATGAGTTCCATGGTTTCCTGATGAGAGCGGCAAAGCACTGGCGGCAGACCAACTTCGCTAAGGACGATTTTCAGGATTGCGAGAGACGGGCCATCCTGGCAGAGGACAACGGCAAATCGGCGCATACCAACCAAGCTACGGCGGTGGACAAAAAGGGCAATGTCACGTCGGTAATCCGAAGTCGTGTTACTGCTGAGTATCACGAAGGCGCAATCGTTCAGGGCTGCGCGCGTTCGCGCTAGCGCGCCCTCACGCGCTGCTATAATCAACAATTGCGCTTATGACTGCGAAGCGACTGATTCGCTCCACCACAGTTTTGTCGGTTCGCCGCGACGGCCACATCGTGCTGGCCGGCGATGGCCAGGTCACGCTCGGCGAATCGGTGATCAAGCACACGGCCAAGAAGATACGGCGGCTCTATGGCGACAAGATCCTCGCCGGATTCGCGGGGTCCACCGCGGACGCGTTTTCGCTTTTCAGCCGCTTTGAATCCAAGCTGGAGCAGTATCACGGCAATCTGGGCCGGGCCGCGGTGGAGCTGGCCAAAGATTGGCGCACTGACAAGTTCCTGCGCCATCTCGAAGCGCTGCTGCTGGTTTGCGACAAGGAGCAGACGTATCTGCTCAGCGGGCAGGGAGACGTGATCGAACCAGACGGCAGCGTGGCTGCGATCGGCAGTGGTGGCCCGTATGCCCAGGCCGCCGCACAGGCTCTGGCGCAACACACACAGCTCACCGCCCGCCAGATTGCCGAAGAATCCATGAAGATTGCCGGCAGAATGTGCATCTATACCAATGACGTCGTGACGATTGAAGAGTTGTAAGAAAAGATCAGTGGCCAGTGGTTAGTGGCCAGCAAGAAGGACTGACCACTGATCACTAGCCACTGACCACGGACTTTATGGCCATCTACTTACCCTCATCCGCCGAAGAAGAACAGCTCGCGCTCGACGAACTCACACCGCGTGAGATCGTCGCCGAACTCGACAAATACGTGGTCGGCCAGAAGGACGCGAAACGCGCCGTTGCCATCGCATTGCGCAACCGCATGCGCCGCCAGAAGCTCGCCCCCGACTTGGCAGAAGAAATCATCCCCAAGAACATAATCATGATAGGGCCGACGGGGGTGGGGAAAACGGAGATTGCACGCCGGCTGGCCAAGCTTGCCAACTCGCCATTCCTGAAAGTGGAGGCTTCGAAGTTCACCGAGGTGGGCTACGTGGGCCGGGACGTGGAGTCGATGATTCGCGACCTGGTGGAGATCGCCATCGACAACGTGCGGGAAGAAAAGCTGGAAGATGTCGCGGACAAAGCCGAGCTCAATGCGGAAGAGCGTCTGCTCGATATCCTGTTGCCGCCGTCGCCTCCCCCGCGCCCTGAGCAGGCCTCAACCGCGGGCGGAGTGGTCATCGATGGCAGCACCGGCTTGACCGAATCTTCCAGCCGCACGCGCGAAAAGCTGCGCCAGCAACTGCGCGAAGGCAAGCTGGACGAACGCCAGGTGGAAATCGACGTCCGCGAGCGCAACTTCCCCAGCTTCGAGATTCTGACCAATCAGGGCGTGGAGGAGATGGACGTCAACATCAAGGACATGTTGCCCAACATCTTCGGCCAGCGCACCAAGAAGCGGAAGATGAAGGTCAACGAAGCCTTCGAGTATCTGATCCAGGAAGAGGAGCAGCGCCTGATCGATATGGACCAGGTGACGCGCATGGCGATTGATCGGGTGGAAAACTCGGGCATCGTGTTTCTGGACGAGATCGACAAGATTGCCGGCCGTGAAGGCGGCCACGGGCCGGACGTTTCGCGCGAAGGCGTGCAGCGCGATATTCTGCCGATCGTCGAAGGCACCACGGTTAACACGCGTTATGGAATGGTGCGCACCGACCACGTTTTGTTTATCGCGGCGGGCGCATTCCACGTTTCAAAGCCCAGCGACCTGATCCCCGAACTGCAGGGGCGCTTTCCGATTCGCGTGGAGCTGCAGTCCCTGACCATGGAGGATTTCATCCGCATCCTCACGGAGCCGAAATCGTCGCTGGTGAAACAGTACACGGCGTTGCTGGAAACAGAAGGTGTGAAGCTGGAGTTCACCAGCGAATCGCTGGGGGAAATCGCGCGCTTCGCGTTTCGCGTGAACGAGAGCACGGAAAACATCGGTGCGCGGCGGTTGCACACCATCATGGAGCGTGTGCTGGACGAGCTCAGCTTCGAGGCTCCGGAAAAGAAGGGCCAGCAGGTTACGGTGGATGGGGATTATGTCCGGAAGATGCTGACTGACATTGTGAAGGATCAGGATTTGTCGAGATACATATTGTAGGAAGTACGAGACCACAGAGGGCACAGGGGAACACAGAAAAGCAGGGCTTCCTCTGTGTTTTCCTGAGTTCTCTGTGGTTTTCCCTTTTTCCTATGAAATCCATCGATCGCACTCGCTTGTTGTCCCTGATGCAAAGCGAACAGAAGAAGTTTGTGGACGAGCGGCCCAAGTCCAAGGCGCTGTTTGAGCGGGCGCGCAAGTCGCTGCTGGCTGGCGTGCCGATGAACTGGATGGTGAAGTGGGCGGGCGCATTTCCGCCGTTCGTGCGCGAGGCGCAGGGGGCGCACTTCTTCGATGTCGATGGACACCGCTACACCGACTTCTGCCTGGGCGACACGGGCGCCATGACCGGGCATTCGCCGTTCGCCACGGTGAAAGCGGTGGAAGAGCAGTCGCGGCGCGGCATTACGCTGATGCTGCCGGGCGAGGATGCGATCTTCGTCGCGGAGGAATTGCAGAAGCGTTTCAACCTGCCTTACTGGCAGTTTGCGCTGACGGCGACCGACGCCAACCGGTTTTCGATCCGCCTGGCGAGACAGATCAACGGACGTCCGAAGATTCTGGTCTTCAACTGGTGCTATCACGGCACGGTAGACGAGAGCTTCATTACGCTGCATCGCGACGGCACGGCGCGCGCCCGCAACGGCAATATTGGACCGCCGGTCGATCCTTCCGTCACAACAAAGGTAGTTGAGTTCAACGATATTCCCGCGCTGGAAGCGGCGCTTGCCCCGGGTGATGTGGCCTGTGTACTGGCCGAACCGGCGATGACGAACGTCGGCATCGTGCACCCGCAGCCTGGTTACCACCGGGCGCTGCGCGAACTCACTCGCCAACACGGAGTGCTGCTCATCATCGACGAGACGCATACCATTTGTGCGGGGCCGGGCGGATTCACGCGCGCGGAGAAGCTCGAACCGGACGTGCTGGTATTTGGCAAAGCCATCGGCGGAGGCATTCCCGGCGCGGCTTACGGTTTCTCCCAGGAAGTTGCGGACTGGATCGTCGCGAAGCAGGAACTGGAAAACTGCGACGTGGGCGGCATCGGCGGCACATTGGCGGGAAATGCGCTTTCACTGGCCGCCATGCGAGCGACGTTGACCAAGGTTCTTACGAAAGAGGCGTTTGACCGGATGATCCCCATGGCCGAGCGCTGGACGCTGGGCGTGGCCAAGGCGATCGCCGAGGTGGGACTGCCGTGGCACGTTACGCGTCTGGGATGCCGGGCGGAATATTTGTTCGCCGCGGACGCGCCCAAGAACGGCGCGCAGGCCCACGACGCGATGGATTTCGAGCTGGAGCGCTTCATGCATCTTTACGCCATGAATCGCGGGATTTTGCTAACGCCTTTTCACAACATGGCCCTGATGTCTCCGCAGACCGAGAATGAGGATGTGGATCGTCATAGCAAGGTGTTTCGCGACGCGGTGAGAGAGTTGGTGGGGTGAGAGCAGTGGCCAGTGGCCAGTCGTCAGAAACCAACAGTCCCTGATTTGCTTAGGATCGCGCGGGCAAGTCCCCCGCATCCCTACACGCTGCGACTGGACACCGGCCACTGACCACTGCTAACTGGTGTACCCTGTTGTTTCCGCATGAAGATTCCGACGGGAAAGCTGATGCTGGTTTTTATGGCATCTGTCGCGCTGGTGGGTTGCGCTTCCATCGGCCCGCCGGAACCACCGTCCCTGGAGCTGCCGAAACCGCCGTCGGACCTGCACGCCAAGCGTAAGGGTGACAAGGTCAGCCTCACGTGGACGATCCCTGCGCGGACGATGGACCGGCAGAGCGTGCGCTATCTGGGAGAGACCCGCATCTGCCGAAGCCTTGATCCGGCTCTGGTCAAATGTGGCGACCCCGTGGCTGAGGTGGCGCCACCGCCGAATTTTGCGACGATGAAAGACGGAGCCGGCAACAAGCTCGCGGGCAGTTATGCCGGCGGCCTTTGGGCGGGGCTGCATCTTGATCCGAAACAGCGGAGCCCGTTCTTGACGGTTACCTACGCGGTAGAAGTGCTGAATGTGGACAGCCGAAGCGCGGGGCTGTCGAATCAGGTCCACGTATCTCTGGCGGAAACGCTGCCGCCGCCCACGGACTTTGCCGTCCACCTCACGGGAAAGGGTGTGGTGCTCACGTGGACTGGACAACTGTTGTCATTGACTTATCCGCAGACCGTGCGTTTCAGCTATCGTGTTTTTCGCCGGCTGGAGGGCAGCCAACAGCAGACGCTGGTCGGTGAGTTGGGAGCGGGGATGGCGCGCGACCTAACCCTCGTCGACCAGAGTCTGGAGTGGCAGAAAACTTACTTCTATCACGCCGAAACTCTCACCGTAATTGCGCAGCCGGGAAAGCCGGAGTTTTCCATCGAAGGTGACGACACACCGGAAGTGAAAATCTTCGCCGACGATGTGTTCCCGCCCGCCGTGCCTTCGGGATTGCAGGCTGTCTTTTCAGGTCCAGGCCAGCAAGCCTTCATCGATTTGGTGTGGTCGCCGGTGACGGATGCGGACCTTGCCGGATATAACGTTTATCGACATGAGGAAGGCGCCGCGCCCGTGAAGGTGAATGCAGCGCTGGTAGGGACGCCGTCGTTTCGCGATACCAATGTGGCTCCGGGGAAGACGTATTTTTATTCGGTGTCGACGGTTGATCAGCGGGGGAATGAGAGCAAGCCATCGGAGGAGGCCAGCGAGAGTGTGCCGTAGCTGGGCTGCTGATACCTCAGGGGCTAAAGCCTGCCGAACTTGCAGTTCCTGACGCAGGCCTGGAAGGCCTGCTCCACCCTCGTGCCTTCTTAAAGCTGTCGCAAGGCTGGACTCGTCCACAGGACGCCTCGCAGCGCTCGGCTGGACAGCCGAGGCGGCCATCTCCACACGGAGCATTCCGCACGGAAAAATTTCGCATTAGCTTCCTCTCTCGTGGTTAGATAGATTGCGATGAAATACTGCCGATTTCAACTGAATGGCCAGGAGCAGTACGGCCTGGTTGAGTCCACCGCCGGGCGGGATGCAATTCTGCGAATTTTCCTGACGCCTCCCGAAGAGGCGGACGGTGACCTGGAGAGCCTGCGCACGCGGCGGATTGAACCGCTTGCGCTGGACGAGGCCGTGCTGCTGGCGCCGGTGCGACCGTCGAAAATCGTTTGTGTGGGGCGAAACTACCGCGAACATGCCGCGGAACTCGGCCATGAAGTTCCCGCGGAACCGCTGCTGTTCCTAAAGCCCCCGTCTGCATTGCTGGCGCCTGGCGGGACGGTCCGGCGGCCGAAGATCTCGCAGCGGGTGGATTACGAAGGCGAACTGGGAGTGGTGATCGGCAAGACCTGCCATCAGCCGGCCGCCGATGAGGATGTCCGAAAGTACATCCTCGGCTACACTTGCGCGAACGACGTCACGGCGCGCGACCTGCAAAACAAAGACGGGCAGTGGACCCGGGCCAAGAGCTTCGACACGTTCTGTCCGGTGGGCCCGCTGGTTACGGATCAAATCGATCCTTGGGCCGGAGTAGGAGTGGAAACGCGGGTGAATGGCGTTGTGAAGCAGCAGGGCAACACGCGGGATTTCATCTTTGCGCTGGATGTTGTCATTCGGCATATTGCGCAGGCGATGACGCTGTTTCCCGGAGACTTGATCGAGACCGGCACACCACAGGGAGTCGGGCCGGTGGTGGCGGGAGATGTGATGGAGGTCAGCGTGGAGGGTGTGGGGAGGCTGAAGAATTCTGTGGTGGATGAATGAGAAATTGTTGATTGATGATTGTTGATTGCTGATTGAAAATCGCGTTAGTGCAATCAACAATCAGAAATCATCAATCAGCAATGAATCACTGAAGCCGGAAGCGCTCGCGCATGAGCCGCTGCAGGCGCGGTTTGTAGAGCAGATCGTAGGCGAGTTCTTTGTCGGGGAACATGGCCAGCGCGGCGCGTTTGGCGCCGGCGGCCAGTTCGGAGGCCTCTTCCAAGGTGAGGCTGGGGTCCTGGCCGATCACCGACATCACCATGCTCATCATCAACTGCAGGCGTCGGATCTTCCGGGCTTCTTCTTCGCGTTCCTGTCGCGCTTCTTCTCCCGCCAAAGGCAAGTTCTTGGTAAAATCAGCCCGTTCCGGAAAGTTCATGCCAGCCCCTTTTTCCTCCCACAGTTTGGATGTCGCAAAGCCCACCCGCGTTGCGGCACGGTGCAGGCATTTTCCTCCATTCTGAGGAGAAAGCAACTGCACGAAAGTGCCGTTGGAAGGGTGCTCTTCAGGATTTGAGAAGGTCCTTGCAACGGGGCGAATCAGCGTGGAATCCGATCAAATCTGACCTGCATTCCCGTCTGCAGGGGGTAGAATCGATTGCAGCATTGAGTTCAGTGGTGGTGTCGTTTGGAAAGGAAGCGAGCCAAACTCGCGATTATTGCGTCGCAAAGAACGCGACGCTTCGCGCGGCTCGACCAGATCCTTCGCAGCGCAAGAACGCTTGCTCAGGATGACAACCAAGCTGCACCCCGCCCAGAATTGGAGGAGCCATGGCGGAGCCAGTAACCACCCCGAAACCGAATCCGAATGAAAAGCTGGTAAAGGTCTTCGACAGTGAACTGGAGGCGGAGGCGATGGTGGTCAAGGGCTTGCTCGATTCCGCCAGTATTGAAAACGACCTCATGTCCGCCAGTTTCTTGCAAGATGCGTTTCCCGGGCTGGGCGGAATGATCATTCTGGTGCGCGAAGAGGATGCGGAACGGGCGCGAAGCCTGATCTCCGAGTACCAGCAAAACCAGCCAAGTGCCGACGACGAAGCGGACGACGAAACCCAAGAGATCGACATTACGGAAGAGCCGCCGGCGAAGGGGTGACGGAGTGGCCATCCAGGTAGAAGGTCACGGCTCCGTCGAAATCGGTTCGGTAGACATGCACTCCGGCGGCGGCTAACCGCGCGATGACGTCCCGCCGCGGAAAGCCAAACGCGGTTTGGAATCCAACCGAGATCACGGCAAACCTGGGCTTCGTTGCGCTCAGAATTTCGGGTGTTGTGGATGTCGAGCTGCCGTGGTGTCCGACCTTGAGCAGGTCCGCTTTGGGATGGTGTAGCGCGGCAATCCTCCGTTCGCCGGCCTTCTCTACATCGCCCTCCAACAATACAGAAGACTGGCCATAGCTGACGTGCAGCACCATGGAGTCGTTATTCTTGGGCTCGGCAGCGACGGGCCAATCCTGTGGCGGAAACAGCACTTCGACCTTTGCTCCTCCGAGTTCGAATTCGTCTCCTTCCCAGTGCCGGATCACTTTGATTCCGAGGTGTTGCGCCTCGGCGATCAAGTCATCGAGCGCACGGCTGGGGGGCAGCAAGCCGACCCACAATTCCTTCGGGCGAAAATTTCTGAGCACTGCTCCCATCCCGCCAATATGGTCGGAATGGCCGTGCGAGATCGCCACGGCATCGAGACGGGCGATGCCGCGCCACCAGAGGTAAGGAGAGACAACATCCTCGCCAAAATCAAGCTGGGAGACGCCTCCGCCAATCGGGCCGCCGGCGTCAACCAGCAACGTTCGGCCCTCCGGCATGACCAGGAGGATGGAATCGCCCTCGCCCACGTCAATTGCGGTCACCTCCAGTACCCCGCCACGGACGTGCGGAGTTGGCGGAATGAAGGCCAGGCTGATCGACGCCGCCAGAATCGCGAGTAATCCTGCAATCGCCAGCATCGCCCGCCGGCGCGCCATAGTCATGGCCAGGAGCAGCGCAAGCGCGGCAGCAAAGATCATCAGGACCGACGGAGTAGCGACGCGCAGATCGGCAAGCCGCAAACCGCCCAGCCCGCGGACAGTTCCGGTGATGGTTTCCAGCGCCACCGCGGTCACAAGCGCCGGGATTTTCGCGAGAATCGGCGAAATATATCCCAACCCAACCGCCAATACGGCTGCCGGCATCAGCAGTTGGGTAAGAGGCACCACAGCGATGTTGGCGGGAAGCCCGATGGTGGTCGCGCGATGGAAGTAGTACGCCATGGGCAGAGCCAAGCCCATCTGCATGACCGCCGAAACCAGCAGCAGCTCAAATGCGGTGAGAAAGGAACTGGTGGCAACGCATACCACCAGCAAGGCCCAACTCCGTCCCACAAAGCGTGCCAGGCGTCCCGCAATCAAACGCAGATCTACGCGGAACTGCGCGACCTGCGGAGGCAACAGCGCGCCGTAGTCGTCCGCATCCCAATGCGCGAGGGCCTTGCGGTAAAGCCCCGACGTGCGCTCGACGAGAGGCAACCCGATCGCTGCCACAATCAGCACACAAAGGAACGTCATCTGAAAGCTGGCGGTGAAGAGCTGCCAGGGATTAAATATGAGGAGTCCGAGAGCGGCCGCGCCCAGCGCATTGATCATGGATCGGTCACGGTAGAGCAAGCGCGTGCCCATGTAGATGGCAAACATCAGCGTGGCCCGCCAGACCGGGGCGCCGACTTCGGTGAGGAGGGCATACCCAACGAGGGCCAGAAGAGTCAGCAAGGTGGCCGGTATATCCCCGAGCGACAAGCGGCGCAGCGTCCAGAAGAAAACGAACGCGAGAATGCTGACATTCATTCCCGAAACAACGAGGATGTGGTACGTTCCGGAGCGCTGGAAATCGACGCGGGTGTCGCGGTCGATGAAGGCCTCTTCCCCTATGACGATGGCATCGATCAACGCGGCCTGACGTTCCGGCCAGAGCTCGTGCACTTTGGCGAGAATGCTGGCACGAGCGCGAGCGCGCCAGAGATTAAGGCGGCCGCCGGAGATACCCGGGAGCGCCTCCACGCTCTCAAGATCGGCTGATCCCAATGTTGCAATGCCGTTGTCGGCAAGATAGCCCTGGTAGTCAAATGCGCCGGGATTGCGAAAGTTGCGGGGAGACTTCAGTTTTGCGCGCAGGCGAATCCGCTCTCCGTAGCGAAACATGTGCGTGGCGTTGGCATGGGCTGCGAGTTCGAGGGCCGCCGCGTTTGCGTGTGGCTCGGCGCGGCTATAAATCCCCAACCTCACGCCGGAGTGTAGGGGGAGGTGCTGGCCGCCATTCGTTACGAGTTCTTCGGTTTCGACATCCAGGCTCTGCCGGAGTTCGCCGAAATTTCCCTGGCGCGACCTTCCATCTCGGATGACGTGAGCAGTGATCTCAAGCTCCTGCCCGTCGGCGTAGCGCAGGGTGCTAGTGTCGAGCGGCCCTCTCCGGCCGTGCAATTGGATATGCAGGGCGCCGCCCAGAAAGAACGTACCCAGAGCGAGCGCGCCAGCAAGCCACGTCCGCCGCCGCACGAAGTATGCCGCCGATGCCAGGAACACTGCTCCAGCCAGCACCCACCATGAAGGCGGACGCCACTGGTACAGTCCCACGACGATGCCGGAGGAATAAGCGGCGGCGGCCCACAGCATGGGCTGGCGCGTGGGCCTGAGTTGAAAAACTGCGGATCCAGCAGGAGAGGATGGCGCATTCATCGCGATCGGAACGGTGGTCACGATTCATTCCCGGCAAGGTCAGGGTTGACGCCTTTTTCTAGTGGAGAGGGTGAAGTGCCGGACTTGTGGCGCGGCCGGAAGGCGAGCCTTTTCAAAGCACTAGCGAACCAAATGCACGACACTTTCCAGGTGATAAGTCTGGGGAAACAGATCCACCATGTCAGCTTGCTCCACCCGGTAGCCGGCAGCGAGCAGCGGCACCAGGTCCCGGGCCAGCGTCGCAGGGTCGCACGAAACATAAATCACGCGGGGCGCGCCCAGGCTGGCAAGTGCGCGCGCCACGCGTTCTCCCAATCCGGCTCGGGGCGGGTCCACCACCGCCAGGTCAGGCGCTTGAAGAACTTGGGGGAGGACCGCGCCCTTCCCGGACCGTCCCTTGCCGTTGTGTTGGCTCAGGTAATGTTCGGTAGCAGCCTGTATGGCTTTACCGTTCGAGGGAAGATTGTATTGAAGATCGGCGAAGGCAGTCTGTGACGATTCAACTGAAACAGTGTGACGGAAGTTACGAGCCAGGGCTGTGGAAAACAGTCCCACACCGGCATAGAGGTCGAGGGCCAGGTCTCCGGATTGCCCAGCCGTCACGAGATCGACCAGTTCGTCGATCAAATAGCGGTTGGTCTGAAAGAAGGCGCCGGCGCTGACGCGGTAGGCCGCTGCCCGGACCTGATAAGCCAACTCTGCCGCGCCAACCGCAAGCAGCGCCTCCTGAGCGCCTCCTTTTGTCTCGCGCAGGGCAACCATGCCTACGATCTCCGGTAGGGCCGCGCGCAATTCTTCGGAGTAAGCGCGAACCGCGGACCGGCGTGCATCGGGAGCACATGAAAGTTCCGCCAGGAGCTGCGTGTCTTCGGCGTTGGCAAAGAACTCGACCTCGCGCACTCCATCAGCCGCGGTGCCCGCTCGCCCGGTCTGCCAGAGAGCCGCGATGCCGCGATTGATCAGTGGGGAGCTGATCGGGCACTGCTCGACCGGTAACAGTTGATGCGACGCCAGCTCGAAGTATCCCGCGGCAAACTCAGGATGTATCCGCAGCTGTAGCCGCGAACGGTTGCGATAGTTCCACGGCGGCGACGGATGGACCCGGATTTCACAATCCAAGTCCAGCTTGGCAATGCGCCGCAGGGTTTTGCACAGAATGTCCTTCTTGATCGCGAACTGGTGCTCGTAATCCGTATGCTGGTAGTGGCACCCTCCGCACCGGCCGAAATAGGGGCAGGCGGGCTGAACCCGATGCGGCGAGGCCTCGACAATCGCCTGTACTGCCGCGCGCGCAAAGCCCGGTTTTTCCTCGGCCAGCGAGGCTTCCACCTTTTCTCCCGCGAGCACGAAGGGCAGGAACACAGCCTTGCCACGTCCCTGCTCGTCGGCGGGCAGGCGGGCCAGTCCGTCACCGCCGTAGATCATCTTTTCAATGGTGAGGAGCAAGGGGTGATTCTACGGGATTGTCGTAAAATGATGGGACTGGCACCAGCCCGGCCTAAACAAGCGGAGGGATGCGTGAGTGGTTGAAACGGGTGGTCTTGAAAACCACTGTACGGGAAACCGTACCGGGGGTTCGAATCCCTCTCCCTCCGCCACTCACTCAATTGGTGCAGAAGCCAGGCGGTTCGGATTCGACGGTCGCGACCACACAAGATACTGTTTATGGTTTTCACATGAATTTTCCCCGCTCCAGTGGGGTTTTGCTTCATCCGACGACTCTTCCCGGACCCCACGGTATGGGCGATTTCGGGCCCGAGGCCTATCGTTTTGTTGAATTCCTACACTCGGCCGGACAAAAACTCTGGCAGGTGCTTCCGCTGAACCCAACGGGCTATGCGGACTCGCCCTTCCAGTGCTTTTCCGCCAGCGCCGGAAACCCGCTCCTGATCAGTCTCGATCGCCTCGTCGATCAGAACCTCCTGGGTGGGAACGACCTGCGCAGTATCCCGACGTTCCCGGTTGAAACCGTCGACTTCGACGCCGTCAATCGTTTCAAGATGCCGCTGCTGAAAAAAGCCGCGACCAACTTCCTGGCCGGCGCCTCCGCCGGCGATCGCCGCCGATTTGAAGGATTCTGCCAGGCCAACGCTGCCTGGCTCGACGATTTTGCGCTGTTCATGGCCGTGAAGGAAGCCCACAACCTGGTCGCGTGGACCAAGTGGCCCTCCGACATTGCCGCTCGGGAGACCGAAACCATGCAGCGCTGGTTGGCAAAGCTGGCATCCTCCATCGAGTCCCAGAAATTCTTCCAGTATGAATTTTTCCGGCAATGGCAGGAACTGCGTGCCTACGGACGAGAGCGCAACGTCAGCATCATCGGCGATGTTCCGATCTACGTCGCGCACGACAGCGCCGACGTCTGGTCCAATCGCCAGTTCTTTTTGCTCGACGAAGGCGGCAACCCCCTGAAGATTGCCGGCGTGCCGCCGGATTACTTCAGCGCCACGGGACAGTGCTGGGGCAATCCCATTTACAACTGGCCGTTGCTCAAGCAAACCGGATACCAGTGGTGGATCGAACGGCTGCGATCCGCCCTTCGCCTCTACGACGTGGTCCGCATCGATCACTTCCGCGGTTTTGAAGCCTACTGGGAAGTACCCGGTCAGGAGGTCACCGCCGTCAACGGGCGCTGGGTGAAAGGCCCGGGCGGGGAACTGTTCTCCGTGCTCCGCCAGGAATTCGGCGATCTTCCGATCATCGCCGAGAACCTTGGTGTTATCACCCCTGAGGTCGAAGCGATTCGCCACGAGTTCGGTTTCCCCGGCATGGCTATCTTGCAGTTCGCTTTCGGCAATGATCCGCAGGCGCCCACATTCAAACCTCACAACTACGTTCGCGATCTGGTTGCCTATACGGGAACCCACGACAACGATACCGTCGTCGGTTGGTGGACCAGCAGTGGCACCAGCGACAGCACGCGCACTCCGGAAGACGTTGCCAAGGAGCACGCATACGCGCGCGCCTATCTCGGCTTCAAAGACGAGCCCATCCACTGGGTTCTTATCCGTGGCATCATGTCGTCGGTCGCGAACACGGCCATTGCGCCCATGCAGGACATCCTCGGCCTGGGCAGCGAAGCGCGCATGAACCTTCCCGGCACATCGCATGGCAACTGGAAATGGCGTATGAGGCCGGGCGCCACAACCAGTGAGATCGCGACAAAGCTAAAAGAAATGGTTACTCTCTACGACCGTTGAGGTCCGTTTCTGAGCAAGCGGGAGGGACGAAATGCCCATACGACGACGTGAGGCTCGGCGCACAGGCGACACACATGGAAAAGCCAACTAAATCCTTCTGGCAAATCTGGAACATGAGCTTCGGCTTCTTCGGCATTCAGTTCGGCTGGGGCCTCCAGATGGCCAATATGAGCGCCATTTACGAATACCTCGGCGCTCGCGCCGACCAGATTCCCATCCTGTGGCTCGCTGCTCCACTGACCGGACTCATCGTCCAGCCCATCATCGGACATGCCAGCGACCACACCTGGGGACGCCTCGGACGCCGCCGTCCATACTTCCTCACGGGCGCAGTCCTGAGTTCGTTCGCTCTCATCATGATGCCTCGCTCCTCGGTTCTCTGGATGGCCGCTGGCCTTCTGTGGATTCTGGACGCATCGATCAACATCAGCATGGAACCATTCCGGGCCTTCGTCGCAGACCTGCTACCTGAACAGCAACGAACCCGCGGCTTCGCCATGCAAAGCCTGTTTATTGGACTCGGCGCCGTGGTCGCATCAGCCCTGCCGTGGATGCTGACCAATTGGTTGCGTCTCGGAGCGGGTACGGCGGGACACGCCATTCCGCTGACCGTTCGCCTCTCGTTCTACACCGGCGCAGCCGTATTTCTTGGGGCGGTTCTGTGGACGATCGTCACCACCAAGGAATATCCCCCGGAGGACATGGAAGCCTTCCGTCGCATGAAGTCCCAGAAACGCAGCTTGGCCACGAATGCAGCGGAGATTCTCGATTCCATTGCCCGGATGCCAAGGACAATGCGCCAGCTTGCTCCCGTGCAGATTCTCACTTGGCTTGGACTTTTTTGCATGTGGCTCTACTTCCCGGTGGCCGTCGCACGCAATGTTTTCGACGCGCCTGAGACCACCTCGCCTCTCTATTCAGCCGGCGTCGAGTGGGGTGGCCTCTGCTTTGGCTTGTACTCGGCTGTATGCTTTTTCTTCTCTTTCTTTCTTCCGGCGATCGCTCGCGCCATCGGACGCAAGCACACGCACAGCCTTTGCCTGGTAGCCGGCGGGATTGGGCTGATTTCGGTTGCCTTCATTCACAACAAGTACGTTTTACTTTTGACCATGGTAGGTATCGGTATAGCGTGGGCCAGTACGCTGTCGATGCCTTATTCAGTGCTGGCTGGATCGCTGCCCAAGGAAAAAACAGGTGTCTACATGGGCATCTTCAACTTTTTTATCGTGACGCCGGAAATCATCGCGTCACTGTTCTTCGGATGGGTGATGAACCATCTGCTCCACAATAATCGCTTGACCGCCGTCGTGGCCGGAGGCTGTTTCATGCTCATCGCGGCTCTGCTCATGCAGAGGGTTCTTGATCCAGGAGAGGAGAGAGCAAAGGTCGAGGAGAAGCAGGATCTCAAACTGAAGGAACAACCTCGCCTGATTTCGAACCCGAGAACCGGCTAACCTGCTCTCGGAAAAGTTCGTCCGCGACGGAAGTGTCATGCACACCGTACCAATGTATTCTTGGCATTACACTCTTCGCTGCCCACCGGCAGGCAGGGTGGTTCTGTGATTTTGACTATTCGTACAGCAGCATCGAGATCGGGGAGGAAGCGCTTTGTCAGAAAGACTGGATGCGCTTTGGTACAAAAACGCGGTTATCTACCAGGTTCATGTCCGCGCGTTCTATGACAGCAACGGAGATGGCATCGGCGATTTCGACGGTTTGGCGCAGAAGCTCGACTACCTGCGGGAGCTAGGGATCGACGCGATCTGGCTCATGCCGTTCTTCCCCTCGCCCCTGCGCGACGACGGGTACGACATCGCGGATTACACCTCGGTTCATTCAAACTACGGCACCCTGGAAGACTTCCAGAAGTTCCTTGCGGCCGCCCATGAGCGGAAGATCAGGGTGATCGTGGAGATGGTCCTGAATCACACCTCGGATCAACACCCGTGGTTCCAGGAGTCACGCAGTTCCCAGGACAATCCGCGCCGCAATTGGTATGTCTGGAGCGACACCGACACGCGGTATCGGGGAGTTCGGATCATTTTCCTCGATACGGAGATGTCGAACTGGGCGTGGGATCCAATCTCCAAGGCGTACTTTTGGCACAGGTTTTTCAGCCATCAGCCTGATCTCAACTACGACAATCCGGCAGTGCGGGAACAGATGTGGAACGTGATGAAGTTCTGGCTGGACCTCGGCGTCGACGCTTTTCGTCTGGACGCGGTTCCTTACCTGGTGGAGCGTGAAGGTACATCCTGCGAGAACCTGCCGGAAACTCACGCCATCATCAAGGAACTGCGCCAACGACTCGACCACGAGTTTCCGGGGAGAATGCTCCTGGCCGAGGCAAACCAGTGGCCCGCGGATCTCCGCCCGTATTTTGGCGACGGGGACGAGTTCCACATGGCGTTTCACTTTCCCCTCATGCCCCGGATGTTCATGGCTCTGAAATTGGAGGACCGCAAACCAATAACGGAGATTCTGCAGCAGACTCCCGAGATCCCGCCCTCCTGCCAGTGGGCATTGTTTCTGCGAAACCACGATGAGTTGACCCTGGAAATGGTCACGGACCTGGAACGCGATTATATGTACGACGCGTACGCCCGGAACAAGACCATGCGCCTGAATCTCGGCATCCGTCGCCGGCTTGCTCCGCTGCTGGACAATGATCGCCGGCGCATCGAATTGATGAATGGTATGCTCATGTCGCTTCCGGGTACGCCGATCATTTATTACGGCGATGAAATCGGAATGGGAGACAACGTCAACCTTGGCGACCGCAACGGGGTGCGTACACCGATGCAGTGGAACGGGGGTTGGAATGGCGGCTTTTCTGCGGCCGACCCAGAAGCTCTTTATTCCCCACTCCTGCTGAATCCCGTGTACGGTTTTCAGGCAATCAATGTACTATCGCAAAAGCGCACGGAGCACTCCCTGCTGTCCTGGATGCAGCGCATCATCCGGGTCCGCAAGTCGGCGCCAGTGTTCGGCTCAGGCTCCATTGAATTTCTCTATCCGGCAAACCATCGGGTGCTAGCCTATGCGCGACAACTGGGCGATGAGACGATTCTGGTGGTGAACAATCTTTCCAGCTCAGCACAGGCGGTTGAACTCGACTTGCGCCGTTACAAGGGAAAGGTTCTGATCGAGATGTTTGGCAGGAACCTTTTTCCGCGCATAGGGGAACTGCCGTACTTGCTGACGATGGGCCCATACCAGTTTTTCTGGTTCCGGTTGCGAAGAATCTGAATTATAGCCATGAACTGACGTCACTGCCGCGCGCTCGGGAAAAGTGCGTGTTACTCCCCCAGGCGGAGGGTCGAATTGGCAGAGGAAAGCGTTCTTACAGACGATTTTATACGCCAACTCATTAACGTCGGCGAGGTCGACGTCCTCGTTGGGTTGCCCACTGATAACAACGCCGAGACGATTGGGCCAATCATACGCACCATCCAAGCCGGCATCCTGAAAACCTTCCCGCGGGAACGGGCCGTGATTATCAACGCCGACGGTGGGTCCAGAGATGGAACTCCAGAGCTCGTGATGGGCGCGTCCATCGATGACGTGCGGCATGCATACAGTGGACAAGCGTTGCGCACGCTGCACTCGGTAAGTACGCAGTACGCGGCCAGCCCCTCCTCTGATACTGCGTTGCGCACTATCCTGGCGGCTGCGGAATTGCTGCGTGCCAAGGCATGTGCAGTCATTTCACCGGAGTCGACGAATATCGAATCGGAGTGGATCGCGCGACTTCTTCGGCCCATTTACTACGACAATTTCGACCTGGTCACACCCATCTACCGCCGGCACAAGTTCGAGGGCCTCCTCATGAGAAACCTCGTTTATCCGATGACGCGGGCGCTCTACGGCAAAAGGATCCGAGAACCGTATGCATCGGAGTTTGCCTTTTCTGGTCGCCTGGGAAGCGATTTTCTGGCACGCGATATTTGGGGTCAGGAGGGGGGGAGAGTCGGGCGCGAGATGGAACTGGCCATCAGCGCAATTACCGGAGCCTACCGCGTGTCCCAGTCATTTCTGGGAACAAAAGATCGGGTAGAACGACGTCCTGCCGATCTCGTGCCCGTCATGCGGCAGACGGTTGCTGTTCTTTTTTCGTCGCTGGACACAACCTTTACGGTCTGGAGCAACAACCATGGTTCGCAACCGGTCCCTACTGTGGGTCCTGAATACGACGTTACCCTTGAACCAGTTCGGATAAACCGGAAGCGGCTGAAACAGATGTTTTCCAACGGCATCGCAGAGTTAGAGCCCGTCTTCAAGTCGATCCTTTCGGCATCGACCCTCTCCGCGCTACAACAAATTGCGAGTCTCAACGACGAAGACTTTCGCTATCCGGCGGAGCTGTGGGCCAAAACCGTGTATGAATTTGCGGCTTCCTATCGCAAGTCTGTCATAAGCCGGGATCACATCATCCAAGCCTTGGCGCCGCTTTATCGTGGGAGGATGTTTACGTTTCTGGTGGAGAACCGCAGCGGTTCGGCGGAAGACGTGGAGAATAACATCGAAAACCTGTGTTGCGAGTTCGAACGATTGAAGCCGTACCTGCTCGAACTTTGCAATGGCGGAAAGTGAGGCAACCATGCGGGAAATAATCTGGCAGGAACTGACGCAGGCCATGCAGGAGGCCGTCCGGGGCTTTGCGCATCTATTACCACGGCTGATCGTGATGTTGATCATCGCGTTCGCCGGCTGGGTGATTGCCTATCTGTTGAAGTGGATCCTGCGCAGTATTCTTCGTCTCGCCAAGTTTGACAAACTTTCCGAGAATGCGGGCGCCTCGCAGTTGCTCAACCGGGCCGCCCTTCCACCCTCCACGGAATTGTTGAGCCGATTCGTGTTCTGGGTGGCTTGGCTGGGCTTCATTCTGATTGGGGTGAGTCTACTCGGGATCGGAGGCCTGCAACAGCACATCGCAAGGTTCTTTCTATTCCTGCCCCGACTGTTTGTGGCCATGTTCACAATCTTCTTTGGCCTGCTCGCTGCCAGCTTTTTTTCGCGCGCCGCATTGCTGGCAGCAGTAAATGCTAATCTGCCATCTCCCAAGCTGCTGAGTATTTCTATCCGCGCCATGATCATCATTTTCGTGGTGTCGATGGTTTTTGAGGAGCTAGGGTTGGCGGAGCAGACCGTGCTGCTGGCGTTCGGAATTGCCTTCGGAGCGGTAATGCTGGGGCTTGCGATTGCCTTCGGAATGGGGGGCCGGGACCTGGCTCGCCAGTTCCTTGAGAAAAGGTTCGTTCGTGAGAAGAAAAACGAAAAAGAAGACGAACCCTCACCGCTATGACATTCGACGATGCGAACTCGACGACAAAGTGTCCCTGTACCGCTTCGTTTCAGCTTGTGCGAGGAGATCGATCCGGCTGGTAGAGGGTTCTGGATAAAGCGGGGGTAGAGCTTATGTGCGGCACAAGGATTTAACAACGATTCAGGCACTGCTGTCATCTATTGGAAGCTAAGTGTCCACCCAAGTTCCGACGACCTCTCTGCTGATATGTCTGAGGACCGAGATCGATGTCCATTCAATCACCGCCCATCGTTTGGCCTGGCCGCCCTTATCCCTTGGGATCGACCTGGGACGGTGAGGGCGTCAACTTCGCGCTCTACTCGGAGCACGCGGAGAAAGTGGAGCTTTGCCTGTTCGACATTTCCGGCAAGCGCGAAATTCTTCGCGTCATGCTTCCCGAACAGACTGACATGGTCTGGCACGGTTATCTGCCGGAGGTGCGTCCGGGCCAATTGTACGGATACCGGGTATATGGACCGTACGCCCCGGAGCAGGGCCATCGCTTTAATCACCACAAGCTTCTGCTCGACCCCTACGGAAAACAAGTTCAGGGAGCAATCCGCTGGAGTGATTCTCACTTCGGATACCGGGTCGGACACAAACAAGAGGACTTGTCCTTTGACCGGCGCGACGACGCGGCGGGAATGCCGAAGAACCGGGTGATCGACTCGGCTTTCACCTGGGGAGTTGACGCGCCGCCCCGGATCCCCTGGCATGAGACGCTGATTTATGAGCTCCACGTAAAGGGATTCACCATGTGCCATCCCGACGTTCCCCCTCCTTTACGAGGGACGTACGCAGGCCTGGCGACAGCCCCGGTGATCGAGTACCTCACGCGCCTTGGGGTCACCTCGATTGAGCTCATGCCTGTGCACAGCTTTGTGGACGACCGGCAACTCGTGCAACGGGGTCTGCGCAACTACTGGGGTTATAACTCTATCGGGTTTCTAGCACTCGAGCCCCGGTACCTCGCGACCAGCTCCATCCGCGAATTCAAAACCATGGTGAAGACGCTGCATTCAGCAGGGCTGGAAGTGATTCTCGATGTCGTCTACAACCATACTGCGGAGGGCAATCATCTTGGCCCCACGCTCTCGCTAAGGGGCATCGATAACAGCGCTTACTACCGCCTCACAGCCGACAATCCGCGTTATTACATGGACTACACAGGTACGGGAAACACGCTGAACATGCAACATCCGCGAGTGCTTCAGCTGATCATGGACAGTCTGCGCTATTGGGTTCTCGAGATGCACGTGGACGGTTTCCGATTTGATCTTGCGGCTACTCTCGCGCGTGAGCTGCACGAAGTGAATCGTCTGGGGGCGTTTCTCGACATCATCCATCAAGACCCCGTGCTCTCCCAGGTGAAACTGATTGCCGAACCCTGGGACCTCGGCGAAGGAGGCTATCAGGTCGGGAATTTCCCCGTGGGCTGGGCGGAATGGAACGATCGCTACCGGGACACGGTGCGGGCTTATTGGAAGGGTGACGGAGGGCTGGTCGGGGACCTGGCTTATCGAATCACCGGCTCGAGCGACCTTTATGCGCACAGCGGGCGGCGTCCGTATGCCAGCATTAATTTTGTGACCGCACATGATGGCTTCACCTTGCAGGATCTGGTTAGTTACAACCAGAAACACAACGAGGCCAATGGCGAAGACAATCGCGACGGCAACAACAATAATCGCAGCTGGAATTGCGGAGTAGAGGGTCCTACAGAAGATCCGAACATTCGTGCTTTGCGCGCCAAGCAAAAGCGGAATCTGCTGGCCACCCTGCTGGTCTCGCAGGGCGTACCGATGATCTATTCGGGAGATGCAATCGGCCATACGCAGATGGGGAACAATAACGCCTATTGCCAGGACAACCCGATCAGCTGGCTGAACTGGAACTTGCAACCCGAGGATCGCGACCTGCTTGCGTTCGTGCAGCGCATGGTCAACCTTCGTAAGCGGCATCCCGTATTCCGGCGCCGGCGATTTTTCCAGGGACGTCCGATCAAAGGCGCGAGTGTAAAAGATCTTCTTTGGCTCAATCCTCAGGGCGAGGAAATGAGCGAAGAGGAGTGGCGCGATCCCTCGGTCCACTGCTTGGGAATGCTCCTGTCAGGCCAGGGACTGGACGAGACCGATGAACGCGGCCGGAAACTGGGCGACGAAAATTTTCTCGTGCTCCTGAACGCTCACCACGAAGATGAGGCATTCGTTTTACCAACATTCCGTCCAGGCGCCCGCTGGAACTCATGGATGGACACGTCTCGAGAGGACGGGCTACGTCCTACCGATACCTATGACGCTGGTGCCGGCTATCCGTTGCAGGCGCGCTCGATGGCTGTGTTGATGCAACGCCGCGGCAACGGCAAGAAGGAAGAGTCGAATGAAGCGCCGTCATGACATGCCGTTCGGCGCTCAGTACCGTGACGATGGGAGCGTGCGGTTTCGCCTGTGGGCCCCAGCAGCGCATCAGGTTGAGCTTTGTCTTGCAGACGGGAACAATTCCACGCGTCTTCCGCTGGGCCGCGGCAATGAAGGGTGGTTCGAGCTAGTCACGGATGCCGCCGGACCGGGGACTCACTACTATTTCCGGATCGATGATGGCCGGGAAGTCCCGGACCCGGCTTCCCGCTTTCAACCACGGGACGTCCACGGGCCCAGCGAAGTGATCGATCCCGGTGCCTTTGACTGGCAGGATGACGGCTGGAATGGCCGCCGTTGGGAAGAGGCTGTCATCTACGAGTTGCATGTTGGCGCCTTCGCACCGTCGGGAACTTTTTCTGCCGTGCGCGAGCGCCTCGACTATCTGGCGGATCTGGGAATTACCGCTTTGGAGTTAATGCCGGTTGCCGACTTCCCCGGCAAGCGCAATTGGGGTTACGACGGCGTCTTGCCGTTCGCGCCCGATAGCACCTACGGGCGTCCTGAAGATCTCAAACAGTTGGTGCAAAGTGCGCATGATCGCGGAATGATGGTCCTGCTGGATGTGGTCTATAACCACTTTGGCCCGGAGGGAAATTATCTTAACCTCTATGCGCCGCAGTTCTTTACCGACCGGCACCACACGCCGTGGGGGAATGGCATCAACTTCGATGGCCCCGAAAGCCGGGTGGTCCGGGACTTCTTCATCCACAACGCACTCTACTGGCTGACCGAATATCACTTTGACGGACTGCGTCTGGATGCGGTTGACGCGATTGTTGACAACTCGAGGCCGGACATCCTCACGGAATTAGCCGATGCTGTCCGGAGTTCCACTGCACCGGACCGCCAAGTCCATCTCATCCTGGAAAATGACCGCAACCAGGCACGGTACCTTCAACGTACAGAGCGTTGCCGACCTCAGACTTACACCGCGCAGTGGAATGACGACATCCATCACGCACTGCATGTGCTGATCACCGGGGAGCGGGACGGATACTATTCGGACTATTCAGAGCGTCCTCTTGAAAACCTGGGCCGTTGCCTTGTCGCCGGATTTGCATACCAGGGCGAGGCCTCCTTCTACAGGAATGGCGAAACGCGGGGTGAGTCCACCGCCGGCCTGCCGCCCACCGCGTTTATCTCGTTCCTTCAGAACCACGACCAGATCGGAAACCGCGCGTTTGGAGAGCGAATCACTGAGATTGCCGAGTTCCCGGCCGTGCGTGCAGCAGTGGCAATCCTGCTGCTTGCGCCATCGCCGCCATTGCTCTTCATGGGCGAAGAGTTCGGGGCTGAAACACCGTTTCTCTTCTTCTGCGATTTCGAAAAGGACCTGGCTGCCGCGGTCACCGCCGGCCGGCGAAAGGAGTTCGCCCGTTTTGCGAAGTTCAATGACCCAATGGAACGCGAGCGGATCCCCGATCCCAGCGCCGCCACGACTTTTGAGGCATCACGGTTGACCTGGAACGTCATTCAGCAGTCGCAACATCGAGATTGGTTGCGCTTCTATCGCCAATTGCTGAAGCTCCGCTGTCAGCATATTGCCCCCCGTCTCTCCTCAGCCTGCGCCGTCAAGGCAGGGTACGAAGTCCACGGCGATCGTGGTCTTAGCGTGCATTGGGCGTTTTCGGATGGTTCAAAGCTAACGTTGCTCGCGAATCTTGGGGTACACTCCATCTCCGGCATTGCTTCGCCCACGGGGCAAGTCATCTATGCCAGCGAGGAAGGCAGCGCCGATGCTATGAAGCGAGGAGCAATGCCGCCTTGGTCCGTGGTGTGGTTTCTGGAATGAAGCCCGGCTCACAAATTCCACTGGCGACCTATCGCCTGCAGCTCAATCGCGGCTTTACCTTCGCGCAAGCAACTGCGATCGTTCCCTACCTTTCCTCGCTCGGTATCAGTCACTGTTACATTTCTCCGTGCCTGAAGGCTCGCCCCGGCAGCCTGCACGGGTACGACATTGTGGATCACAATTCATTGAACCCCGAAATTGGGAGTCTCGAGGATTTTGACCGCTTAGTGGCGGCTCTCCATGAACATGGCATGGGATTGATCCTCGATATCGTGCCCAACCACATGGCAGTGATGGGCAGCGACAATGCGTGGTGGCTGGACGTCCTCGAGAATGGCGAATCTTCGGCCTACGCTTGTTTTTTCGATATTGACTGGTGGCCGCTGAAAGACGAACTGTATGGAAAAGTGCTGGTGCCTGTCCTGCATGACCATTACGGTGCCGTGCTGGAGAGCGGCGAATTGAAACTTGTTTTTCATCAAGAGCGCGGTGAATTCGATATTTCTTACCGGAATCATCGCTTTCCCGTGGATCCCAAGGAGTATCCTCGTGTCCTGCAGCGCTGTGCCGAAGCACTGGTGGCGAGGCTTGGCGAACAGAGCCCGGATTTATTGGAACTGCAAAGCCTGATCACCGCCTTCGGCCACCTGCCCGGACGACAAGAGACCAGCCCCGAAGGAATCGCCGAACGCAATCGTGATAAAGAGATCCACAAGCGCCGGCTGGCCGAGTTGTGTGCGCGATCTCCGGAGATTATTGCGTGCATTCTTGAAGCCGTCGAAGCTATGAATGGCACGCCTGCCGACCCCGCAAGCTTTGAACAATTGCACGAACTCATTAAAGCGCAAACCTTTCGCCTGGCCAATTGGAGGGTCGCCGCCGACGACATCAACTATCGGCGTTTTTTCGATATCAACGATCTCGCCGGGATTTGCGTGGAAAACGAGACCGTCTTTGAGGCAACTCATCGTCTGGTCCTTACTCTGGTGGCCGGGGGGAAGGTGGATGGCTTGCGCGTCGACCATCCCGACGGATTGTATGATCCCGCTCAATATTTCGAGCGTTTGCAACTCGGCATCGCTGTCGCCACGAACCATTCCGAGAACAACGAGAACGGGTCACACTATGTGGTGATCGAGAAAATCCTCACGGGTTCGGAACGACTGCCAACCGCATGGCCGGTGTGCGGCACGACCGGCTACGACTTCGCCAATCTGGTAAACGGTCTGTTTGTGGACCCGGCGGCTGCGAGGCGCTTTGAGGGCATTTACCGGAACTTTGTCGACGAGGAAACTGATTTTGACGATCTCGCCTACGACTGCCGAAAACTGATTGTTCGCCTTGCCCTGGCTAGTGAGCTGAATGTGCTTGCCAACCAACTTGCGCGGATTGCCCTCGCCAAGCGACGCACCTGCGATTTCACTCTCAACAGCCTGGGTGACGCTCTGACGGAAGTGGTCGCCAGCTTTCCTGTGTACCGCACCTATGTCAGCACTCGCGGCCTTTCGGAAACAGACGCAGGTTACATCCGAAGCGCCGTCGCCGCGGCGAAGCGAAGAAGTCCGGCGGCTGACCCGAGCGTTTTTGACTTCGTCGGAGAAGTGCTTCTGACTCACATTGCGGAGGGACAGGATCCTGCGTATTGGAATGCTGTGATCAACTTCGCCATGAAATTCCAGCAGTTTACCAGTCCGGTGATGGCCAAAGGGTTGGAAGATACAGCCTTTTACCACTACAACCGTCTCGTGTCATTGAACGAAGTGGGCAGCGACCTTCACCGCTTCGGAACTACCGTATCTGAGTTTCATGCTGCAAATCAGGAGCATCTCCGCGATTGGCCTCACACGATGCTGGCCACCAGCACCCATGACTCGAAGCGATCTGAGGACGTGCGTGCGCGCATCGATATCCTATCGGAAATGCCGGGGCTATGGAGGCTTCGAGCGCGCGACTGGAGGCGTTTCAATCGGAGCCACAAGCGTCGCGTCAACAACCGGCCTGCTCCCTCGCTGAACGACGAATACTTGCTCTATCAGACGTTGGTTGGTGCCTGGCCATCAGAACCGCTGGGCGACGAGCACGATTGGAAGATTTTCCGTGAGCGGATGGAAAACTACATGTTGAAAGCCATCCGTGAAGCCAAGCGGAACACCAGTTGGATCAATCGGAATGCTGAATACGAGGACGCAGTTACGTCGTTTGTTAGGACCCTGCTGACTACGGGCGCCAAGAACCGGTTCCTCGATGACTTTCTGCCCTTCCAGCGCCGCGTGGCCCGCCTGGGCGCGTGGAATAGCCTGTCGCAGACACTGCTGAAGCTGACTTGCCCTGGCGTTCCTGACATCTACCAAGGCACTGAGTTGTGGGATTTCAGCCTGGTTGATCCCGACAACCGGCGCCCAGTCGATTACATCGACCGCCAGCAGATACTAGGAAGTATCGCTGGGTGGAGCAACCCCTCCGATGCATTATCAATAGGCCGCCTGTTGGAGACTCCCGAAGACGGTCGCCTCAAGTTGTATGTGATCTGGAAGACCTTGTGCTTGCGTAAACACCAGACGGATCTTTTCCAGCGTGGCGAGTATCTGCCGCTGGCAGTGGAAGGGGGGAAAGCCGATCACGTTGTAGCGTTTGCCAGGAAGTCTGGAAACACGAGCGCGCTCGTGATTGTTCCACGCCTCGTGGCCGGCTTGCTCAATGACACCGATCGCCCGCCGATCGGACCTAAGACTTGGGAGGATACTCACCTCCTGCTGCCGTCTTGCGACTGTCCCGAAAAGTATCGGAACGCTCTTACGGGAGAAGTCCTGGACGTACAGAAAATTGATGCCTGCGGAAAAATTGACGTCTCGAAGGTCTTAGCGGAGTTTCCAGTGGCCCTGTGCTTCGTCGGCCAGTCACCGGTGCCGGAAGGATGACTTGCCGCTGTTTCTGATGATGCATCTTCATGCATCGTCCTCTACGACTTTCCTGCCAGTCGCCCAATCAGCAGATCGAAAAACCTTGCGGAATCCACGTCCACAGCCACTTTCGCGTTGGGAACAAACTTGTCGCGCAAAACTGGAGAGGTTCTTGTACTGCCCAATGTGGGCGCCGAACCCCGAATCGGCATGTTCAGGGCGGCCGCATCTTTCTCCATGCCTGGGCGACGCCGCAGGTCGCCGGCGCTGGGACTGTAGCCTAAGGTTTCTCCCGCTGTGAGCTCGCCGGCCGTTTCTACGTCCACATAATAATCGTGAAACTTCAAGATCGACGGATCGAGGAACCCCGCCACCGCGAGGGAGTCGTGCATGTTCGGTCCCACCACAAATCCGCGCTCGCGATTATGCTCGATGGCGTTGCGGGCAATCTTTGCCGCCGCCTGGCTGACTGGGTTCTGGGGGCCCTCGAGAATGCGGACGTGTTCGTCGGTTAAAGATGTCTTGCGTGTGACGTCGAGACCAACCATAGTGATCGGGATTCCCGACTGGAACACAATGCGGGCCGCCTCCGGGTCCACGTAGATGTTGAACTCGGCCGCGGGTGTGATGTTGCCTCCGGAGAGCGATCCCCCCATCATGACCAGGCTTCGCACCATGCCGGCAAGGGAAGGGTCTGCATTCAAGGCCGTGGCGATGTTGGTCAGCGGCCCGATGGTCAGCAAGGTCACTTCTCCCGGATACTTACGAACGATCTGGCAAATGAACTCGGCCGCCGGCTGAGCCACCGGTTGAATCTTCGGCTCAGGAAAGACGGCCCCGCCCAATCCATTTTCTCCGTGCACGTAAGCGGCGGTCACCAAACGGCGCACCAGAGGCGCTTTCGCCCCCGCGGCAACGGGGATCTCCGTGCGACCCGCGACTTCCACCATACGCAACGCATTGGGCAGAGTCAGATCCAGCGGCACGTTGCCGGCCACCGGAGTGATCCCTTCAATCTTCAATTCCGGCGAACGCATCGCGAGCAGCAGCGCAAGTGCATCGTCCACACCGGGGTCGGTATCGATGATCACCCGGAACGGGCCGTGGGCGGGCGCTTGCGGCTCCCCGGCACCTCCCCGTGCGGCGCCGGCCTTAAGCGGAAGACCACTGAATGCGATAGCGGCAGCGGCGGACGAGGTCACGAACTGGCGCCGCGTAATGTGTAGGCTGTTCTTTTGAGAATTCATTTGGGTTGTCTCGTTCGGCAACGGCTCATTATTGCGAGCGCTTTGGCGGTTTCGTCATCAACTTGATGTAGAGATCGTAGAGCTTTGGCGCGTCGACATCAAACTGCACCGTTGCCAGATGTTCGTAGGGCGGAACATCCGCTCCCGGCGCCCAGAAAAGCGTCTCGCCGTACAGAGGCCCGTGGTCAATGTCGATATCCACATAGAGCTGCTTCTGTCCCGTGATGATGGAAGGGTCAACCATGGCGGCGGCGGAAAGCTCGTCCCACATGAAACTTTCCACGGAAAACTCGGTGAGATAACGGGCTACGGGGGTGCCGGCCTTGGCGATGGCGGCTTTGATCTCCGGCCCAAGCTTTGTCTTCACTGAGATATCGACCGGCGTGATAGTGACTTTCTTCCACGGAGCGCGCATGGTGATGCGCACGGCCTCGGGATCGAACCACCAGTTGAATTCGCGGCGAGCATCGACGCCGGTGATGCCGCCATTGTCCGCGTACATGCCGCTGCCCATCACGACCAACTCTTTCGCCAGGGTCGCCACTTCGGGGTCTAGTCGCAGCGCGAGCGCGATATTGGTGAGAGGTCCGCCCGCCCACACCACCACGTCGCCGGGATATTGATGCACCATGCGAACGATAAAGTGCGCTGCAGTCTCGTCGAGTACCTTGGTGTGGGGTGTGCCTTCGATCAGCGGAGGCACGACATCCGGATCGTGATATCCGGCGCGAAATGCCGGCGGCGTGTTTGCCGGCCGGTTGGAAAAGTCGCTCCAGCAGCCTTTATAACGCAGCTTGCCGTAGAGGCCCTCCCAGCGCTCGGTTTCTTCCTTGGAATTCAGCAGCGGGAACTCAGCTCCTTGCGCGACAGGAACATCGGTGCGGCCGGTGATTTCCAGCAGGCGCAGGGTGCGCTGGGTTTCTTCTTTCACCCACTGATCGCCGCTGACGGTGGTGATGCCCAGCACGTCAAACTTCTCCGACTGCAAGAAGATCAGGATCGACTGCATGTCGGTGGTGGCTGGACCGCGAGCATCCTGATCGACGATGACTTTGATCTTCTGTGCCTGAACATCTCTTGTCGTCAACAAGACCAGAAAAACAGCGAATAGAGCAACTGCATTTCGCCTTTGCATGGCGCGACCCCTGTAGGTGCTTGCCCTTGCCCGAGATTTGCTGGACAGATCTTCTGACCGCTGGAAGAAGAATTTGCATTGTAAACTAGCGCACAGGCCGGTACCTCGTCGGATTACACGGGCGGGGTGAAGGTTCAGGTTTGCCGCGCACAAGCGACGGATGCGGACCGGTCTATGTTGCCAGTTCAGAGGACTGCTTGAGCTCAAGACAACTTCGATACTCAGGTGTCGCTGCCTGCGCTCTGGCGGCGACCGGGCTGCTCAGTTCAATCGGGGCTGCGGGACAGTCACAAAACGTTGCACGCGGGGCTGCCTTGCAGGGAGTGGTGCACGATGCCCAAAGCCGCCCACTTCCGTCCGTCATCGTTCACTTGCGAGCCGGGGATGGCAAGCCAGCTCTTACTGTACAAACAGATATACACGGTGCGTATCATTTTACCGGCATCGAGGCAGGCACATACTCCCTGCGCGCAGAAATGGCTGGATATAAAGAGGCCACGTTCGGTCCCCTGGCTCTGGCTCAGGGAGAATCCAAAGTGGTCGATCTCACGCTCGAATTTGCGAAGGCATCGGCTCCGCCAGGGCCCGAATTCTTCGACCAGCCTCAATTCACCGTGGCGGGCGTAGCCGACACCACCAATCTGGGAGGCCACGGTTCCGATACAGTTGTGCGAAATCGAGAAACGCTAACGAAGGAAGCGGTTGCGCTGGGCAAGGAATCACCGCCAACCTCGCAGCCCACATCCCCCCCGGCGACTGATAATTCTCTCCGCGAGGCGGCGGAGCGCAATCCCGGAGATTTCGACGCAAACTACCGACTCGGGAAATTCCTCGCGGATCATGGACAGGCGAAGGACGCCATCGTCTATCTTGAGCGTGCGTCCCGGCTGAAGGACCAAGCCGAACTGCATCATCTGCTCGGCGAAGTCGACGAAACGGTCGGCGACCCTCTGCAGGCTGTTCACGAGTACCAGCGCGCGGCGGAACTGAGCCCGAACGAATCCAATCTGTTTGATTGGGGAAGCGAACTCTTGCTGCACCGCGCTCCCGAGCCGGCAATTGAAGTCTTCGAGAAGGGCAATCGACTGTTCCCGCGTTCCGTGCGCCTGCTGGTGGGCCTGGGAGTGGCGGAGTACGCCCACGGCGCTACGGTAGAGGCCATTCGGCGCATTTGCCAGGCATCCGACCTGAATCCCAACGATTCCCAGCCCTACCTGTTCCTGGGCAGAATTCAAGCCGCCGAGAAGACTGGATCCGACGAGATCACGGACAAATTGCGCCGGTTTGCCGATCTCCAGCCTGCGAATGCCCTGTCCAACTACTATTACGCGCTCAGTCTCTGGAAGCGCAGGAAGAGTCCGCAGGACGTCGATTTGCCGAAGGTGGAGTCGCTGCTGGAGACCGCCATCCGCCTGGACCCGGGTCTCGGTGTCGCATATTTACAATTGGGAATTCTCCGTGCTGAGCAGAAGGACTTCCCCAAGGCCATCGCAGCTTATCAAAAGGCAATCGAAGTCAACCCTCGCTTGGAAGAGGCCCACTACCGCCTGGCGCAGGCCTACCGCCAAACCGGAGAAAAGCTGCAAGCGGAAAAAGAGATTCAACTCTACGAGCAGCTGTCACGACAGACTGCCGGAGAAGTGGACCGCGAGCGCCACGACATCAAGCAGTTTGTATACACCTTGCGGAACCCAACCCCTGTCCCGCAGCCGCCAGTTCAGTGAGCGCCAGGCGTGGGAGCGCTCATCAGGCTGACAAACATGCGACGGTTCCCTGGCGCGGAGGGATAGTGAAAACGTGAAGGGCAGACTGAGTGAGATTCCAGTCTGCCCGTAATTGAAGCCGCGAATCTCCGCTTGCCCTAGAACTTAAGCTTTAGGGCAAACTGAACTACGCGCGGGGTGCCCACCGTCGTGTCAACTACTCCGAAACTGGTAGGCGTGTTGATGTTCTGCATGTAGCCGAAGCCGCCGTCCCCAAGCAGATAGAACTGCGCATGGTTGAAAATGTTGAAGAACTCCGCCCGGAATTGCAAGCTGGTGGCTTCGCGGAAGGGCAAGGGGAACTCTTTGACAACCGAAAAATCGGTGTTCACAAAGCGAGGTCCGTTGACCGGTGCGCGTGGAGCGGTCCCCAGTTCTCCCGCAGGGGCTTTTTCAAAGGCGCAGGGGTTGAACCAGTGTGTCAGAGTGTGGATTTGGGAGGGTGCGGTGCAACCGGGATTTGCGGCAACCGGTCCCGCTCGGTTCGGGTCGCCCACTTCGTTGGGACGGTCGAAGCTGGCGCCACCATTCCAAAAGAAGGGCACACCGGAAGCGTTGCCGCTATCGACCACGAAAAGCGGGAATCCTGAAATCGCCTTCTCGATAACATTCACCTGCCAATTTCCCAGCACTGCATCGAGGGCTCCGTTCCAGTTGCCGCCGAAATGCTTGCCCTTTCCGAAGGGCAGATGGTAGCTCACACTGGCAGTGAACTGGTCATTGGCATTGATCTGAGATAGGCCCCAGTCCGCTTTGTTCATACCGGGTAATGGCCAATAAATCGCGCCCGGGAAGCTGCCCAGGCCATCCGTCAACCCGGAGTCGAAGGTGCGAGACCAGGTGTACCCCAGGAGGGCGTAAATGCCGTGCCGCAAACTCTTGGTTTCGGCCTTGACCTGGAGGGAGTTGTAACGCGCACGGCCGACGTCGCTGAAGTTTACGATAGTCCCGAACGGAGAAACCGGGGGAGCGTAGCCGCAACCGAAAGTGTACCCTGGCACCGGAGCGCTACCGCCCGGGCAGGCGTTGGGGGAATGAAGGTTCAAGTTCAGGCCGGACACCAGAATGTGCGTGCTGTACGATCCTGCGTACCCGGTGGTCAGGACGATATTTCCCGGAAGTTGGTGCTCAATATTCAGGTTGAACTGCTGTACCATGCCCTGTTTGAAATTGAGATTTTGCGATTGAACCGCTCCCGGGAAGGTGTCGATTGGCGGGGGCGACGTGTAAATCGGGAAGAGATTTTCGAGCCCGCAGCCTTTCAGAACCCCACAGGGGATAGGAGCAAAGGTGTCGGATTCAGCGAAGTAGGGCGGATTCTCAAACAAGCCTTGGGCGCCCTGATTCCACGAGGAGTCGTGGAAGATGGCATAGCCGGCACGGATGGCCGTGCTCTGACTGCCCAACGGTTTCCAGGCGAGTCCAATGCGTGGCTCGAAAGCGGTCTTATCCAGCTTGACGCCAGCCGCCCCGTTGCTGCGGACGCAGATGGTGCAACCGGCGATCGAAGCCGATCCGGCTACCAGGAGTTTTCCGCTGGCCACGTCGAAGTTCGCCTGGCGGCCTTGGGCTTCCGTGATTGGGGTAGTCACAGCCCAGGCCAGCCCGAGGTTCACAGTCAGGTTGTTCGTAACCCGCCAGTCGTCCTGAATGTAGGGGCGAAATAGTTTCCAGCGGCGGCCGGTAGTCGCGCCGTTGAACGTCTGGTCGTGAACGCCGAGGCCCATTGTGCCCAGCAGAAGGTCAGCGGCTCCGTCCCCGGATAGGACGAAGTCGATTAAGAAGCCATCCTGGAAGGCATTGGTCTCAACATTCATCTGCATGGCACGAACCCCACCGCCGATGCGGATGTCGTGCTTGCCGCGAATCATATCGAAAGAGTCGGAGACCGAGAAGACGTTGGTTCCACCCTGGAACGGGGCGAACCCGCGGTCACCCAATCCCCAGTAACTGCCCACGAGGGTCGCGGTTAGTCCGCAACTCATGCAGTCCTTGCTGGACTGCGATAGTCCTGCCGGCGCATTCGGGCATTTGCCGTTTATATCGGCGCCCAGAATTCCCAGTTTGGCAGCTTCGCACGTACCATCGCCGAAAGAGGCGATGTGATTGAAAATCCGGTTGAAGCCAAAAGCGACTTGATTGATGTTATTGGGCGAGAAAATGTGAGTCTCGGAGATTGCCACATTGCGCCCGTGGTTGGTGATGTTCTGACTGCTGGCAAATGGGCTCGGCGCGGCATATCCGGGCGAACCGCCCGGGATGAACGACACTGCCTGATCGTAGCTGAAGCGGGCAAAGAGGGAATCTTTGGAGGAGAAGTTGTGATCCAGGCGGACGTCAAATTCTCCTTCATTCAGTTTCCTGGCGGGAACGCTGGCGAAGTTGGTGAGCGTTGATGTGTTAACAGCATTCGGCTGCGGGTAAAGGCCCATCATTGCCTGACCGACCCCATCTATCATGCCGTTGGGGCCACCTGGAATCTTGTCGCAGGTCATGGCTCCAGTGTTCTGCGACCCATCAGTGTTGGGAGCAATCGGGTTTCCCAAGCTATCGCACTGAAAAGGCGAAAACGAGTAGGGATTCGTCAGGTGGGGAAACAGCACCTGATTGTTGTACTGGGTATGCGGATCTCCTCGCGAAAGACCTAACGGATCCAGGCTAAAATCCCCATTCGCCATCGCGGGCGTCGGGATCAGGCCGGTAAACGGAATCCCGTGACGCTGCCTCTTGCCCTGATAGTCCAGGAAGATGAACGTTTTGTCCTTCTGGATCGGTCCGCCGACCGCGCCCCCGAACTGATTCAAGTTGAATTGCTCCCGGCTTGGCGCGAAGTAGCTGCGGGCGTCGAGTTTTGTATTGCGGAAGTACTCGAACAGAGATCCGTGAAATTGGTTGGTCCCTGATTTGGTCGTGATCAGCACCGCCGGACCCGCACGGGTGCCGTATTCCGCCGAATAGTTGTAGGTGAGAACCTTGAATTCCTGGATGGCGTCAATCGAGGGCAAAATACCGATTCCGCCAGAGGTCAATTCGTTGTTGTCGACCCCATCGAATAACCAATCGGTACTGTTAGCGCGCGATCCACCGACCGACAGCGAAAACGTTCCACGCGTGGCCACTTCGCTGGCGGGCCCGCCGTTGGAGAAACTGTTGGGATTGGTCTCCTGCGTCGTACCCGGCGTAAGGGTTGCCAACTGTACAAAGTCGCGGCCGTTCAGCGGGAGTTCAGCCACCTGTTCGGACGTAATCACCTGTCCTAGGGTCGGATTCGAGGTTTCCACAGCCACTTCCGTGGCGTTGACCTCGACCGCGGTCGTAACCGACGCGGGCACGAGCGCGAAGTCCAGTTCGCGGTGCTCGTCGACCTGCAGCCGGACATCCTTCTGCTCCGCCGGTCCGAACCCTTGGGACTGCACGTGAATCGTGTAATACGCGACCGGCAGCAGGGGGATGAGGTAGTGTCCTGAATCATCAGTCTTGGCTTCGCGGGAAACACCCGTCCCCTGCGAAGTGGCGGTCACTGTCGCCCCTGAGACCACAGCTCCTGCCTTATCGGTGACCGTGCCGGAAAAGCTGCCGGTTGCCTGGCCGTACAGAAGTGGACCGATCGAGAACACCAGCGAACACAACAATCCTACGACCAGCGACTTCTTGCTGAGCATGAACTCCCCCTTCGGTGGCCCCTCACCGCATGAAAAGACCGGGCTTTAGCCTTCCCAGCGAAAAACTGGGAGATTTTTGGACCGCAGCACACCCGAAGAACCGTAGGACGGCCTTATAAATGGGAGTTCCTGCTCAAGTCAAGACTTTTCCTTAGTAGGAAAGCATTAGCGAGCGCCAAATTTCTGAACGGGCAGACAAAAAAACCCGCGGCAAGGTTTTCTGACTCGATAATACTGGAGGCCGGAGGTTCCACGACGAGACCGGCGGCGTTGGGACTAATCTGAGTCGGAAGATTCGTACGATCAGGTCGGCGGCGAATCTAAGTCTTGGAACGCGCTGCCCATTCCGTGTCGAAGCGAGCCCGCTCATAGAAGGATTTCTGCGTTCCAACGCCAGTTGTCGAAAGCCCTGCGTACAGGTTGGCCCGTCGGACTGCCTCCCTTTCCGGTATTCCTTCGCCGAGAAACACGGCGAAACTGCCGATAAAGGCGTCGCCGGCTCCGGTGCTGTCGACGCTCCTTACGGGAAACGCGGGCAGATGCTCAGCGCCGTCCGCGCCAGCAACGAGCGAGCCGTTGGCTCCCAGCGTGATGATGACGCGGCGAATTCCTCCGGACGCCAGCTTCGCGGCGCATTTCTTCGCGTCTTCGACGCTGCGCACCGGTATACCGGTAATGGTCTCGGCCTCGCTCTCATTAGGGACGAAATAGTCCAGCCCGGCAAGTGCGTTCATGTCAACCGGTTGCCCCGGGGCGGGGTTTACGATGCAGCGGATGCTGTGCTTCCGCGCGAAAGACACGGTGTAGTAGACGGTTTCGAGCGGGATCTCAAACTGGAGCACGATACAGTCTGCACTCTTCAGCGTCTCCGCCGCGGCGTCCACGTCGGCCGGCTTGAGCGCGTCGTTGGCTCCCTTCACCACCAGAATCCGATTCTGTCCGTTGGGTTCGACGAAAATCGGCGCAACGCCGCTGGATAACCCCTGGACTTGCTTGACGTGGGTCGGATCGATGCCCAGCTTTTTGAAGTTTTCGATGGTGGCTGGCCCAAACAAGTCGTTGCCCACGCGCGCCACCATAAACACCTCGGCGCCGCACAGCCGGGCGGCCACCGCCTGATTCGCACCCTTTCCGCCGAATCCCAGGTCGAACTTCTGGCCAAATATCGTTTCGCCAGGCTTGGGAAACCGGTCTGTGAAGGTGGTAAGGTCGACGTTCGCACTGCCGACGACCGCAATCCGAGGGCGCTTTGCCATGGGTTTCTTGGGAGAATCGAAAGAAGGCAGAGTCTATTTGGCGCTGTGGATTGTGTCAACGGACGCGCCGAAAAGACACTGAACCGCGAAGGACCAAAAGGCTCACAAAGGCTTTGGTCTCAAGCAGTTCCTTCGTGCGACTTCGTGTCCCTAGTGGTTCAGTTCTGAGAATTGTCCCCACCACGCTACTCGCCGTAAGGAACCCAGATGTTCTTTACCTGGGTGGCATGCTGCAGGAACCATCGTCCTTCGCCCTGCTTGCCGTCGAACCAGTCGATGACGCGGCCTTCGTTGGTGAATACCTGTTTCAGGTTTCCGACCGAAAGTGACTTGGCAGCCACCGCGCTGGCCTCGTCCGCGAAGCACCAAATGGCGTCCACGTCGTCGTGTTCGGCGAGCGTCTTGAGCAGTTGGGACGTGTACCCGGTCACGATATTCACCGCTCCACCGGGCAAGTCACTGGTGTCGAAAACCTGGTACACGTCGCCGATGATCAGCGGGTAGGTCTCGGACGGAACCACCACGGCGGCATTCCCCAGAGCGAGCACGGGCAGCACGAGTGAAAGCAATCCGAGCAGCGGTGTTTCGTTCGGACAGATGATTCCCACCGTCCCGACCGGCTCATTCATCGCGATGGCGATGGTGCGTGAGGGTGGATTGTGCACCGCGCCATCGAATTTGTCGGCCCAGGCCGCGTAAGTGAAGATCCTCTCAATGCCGGCTGCGACTTCCTTCGCTGCCTGCTCTTCACCGACTGCAGCCGCGAGCCGGCGGGCGACTTCCTCCCGGCGCAACGAGAGATTTTCAGCCATGTAGTAAAGAACCTGCGCTCGATTGTGAGCCGTGGACTTGGACCAACTCGCAGCTTTGCGTGCCGCCTCGACCGCGTTGCGAATGTCTTTTCGATTGCCGAGCGGCGCTTCTCCGAGCAACTCACCGCTCTTGCTTCGTACCTCCATGCTGTAGCCGGAATCGGGCCGCGCTTGCTTCCCGCCGATATAGAGCTTCACCGTGCGATCGATGGCGAGATCCGGCTGCGTGTGGCTTTCTATTGGTTTGCTGGCTGCGCTCTCCGGAGCACGAAGCGTGGGCGCATGTTTGAACCACGTTGGTTCCAGATACTCCAACAAACCTTCCCGGCCGCCCTCCCGGCCGAAGCCGCTCTCACGATAGCCGCCGAATCCGCACGAAGCGTCGAACAAGTTGGTGCAATTGACCCACACCACGCCGGCCTTGATCTGCGCCGCAACTTGCAACGCCACGTTGATGCTCTCGCTCCAGACGCAAGCGGCAAGGCCGTAAACCGTGTTGTTGGCCAGTTCCACCGCCTCGGACGGCGTGCGGAAAGTCATCGCGGCAAGCACCGGACCGAAAATTTCCTGCTGCGCCACCACCGACGTCGGATGCACGTTGCTCAGCAATGTCGGCGGAAAATACAGCCCTCGCGACGGCATTTCGATCTGCGGCTGCCAGCACGTCGCGCCTTCCGCCACTCCCTGATCCACCAGGCGGCGGATACGCTCCAGTTGCACCGGCGCCACGATCGCGCCAATATCGATCGCCTTGTCCAGTGGCGCGCCGACGCGCAGCGTGCCCATGCGGTCGCGAACCTTCTCAATGAGCGGAACCGCAATGCTCTCCTGCATGAGCAGGCGCGATCCCGCGCAGCAAACCTGTCCCTGGTTGAACCAGATGCCGTCCACCAGGCCCTCCACCGCGTCGTCGAGGTCGGCATCTTCGAAAATGATAAAGGGAGACTTGCCACCCAGTTCCAGCGAAAGCTTTTTGTGACTCTGGGCCGTGGCGCGGCGGATGGCGCGTCCCACTTCCGTGGACCCGGTAAAAGCGATCTTGTCGACGTCCGGATGCTTCACCAGAGCCTCGCCCGTGGAACCGTCACCGGTCACGATATTGACCACTCCGGGAGGCAAGCCGATTTCCTGGCAAATTTCTGCAAACGCGAGCGCAGTGAGCGGGGTGAACTCCGCAGGCTTCAGCACCGCAGTATTCCCAGTCGCCAGCGCAGGCGCGATTTTCCACGCCAGCATGAGCAGCGGAAAATTCCACGGAATAATCTGCCCGACCACTCCGCAAGCGGTATAGCCCGGGAACTCGGATTCGAGCAACTGCGCCCATCCGGCGTGATGATAGAAGTGGCGCGCGACCAGGGGGATATCGATGTCGCGGCTTTCGCGGATCGGCTTACCGTTGTCGATGGTTTCCAACACGGCGAGACGGCGCGAGTGCCTCTGCACCGCCCGCGCCATCGCATACAGGTAGCGCGCGCGCGCGTTACCGGCCAGCGCCTGCCACTGCGGGAGCGCCTTTCTCGCGGCCCGCACCGCGGCGTCAACATCAGCGGCTGATCCCTGGGATACGGCGGCGATCTTCTCGCCGGTTGCTGGATCGTTGGAGTCGAAGAACCCGCCTTCCAGCGGCTGCTGCCATGCTCCGTCGATGAAGTGGCCGAAGCGCCGCCCGTGGCGGTCGAGCCAGGTCAGCGCCTCTTTGGGATCTTCCGGCGCAGGACCGTAATCCATAGTGAGAAATTTTTCAGCGATGCTCATTGATTTTCGATTTCGCGGGCTTTCAGTTCGCCCCGTCGTTGTAATTCTCTTCGTCCCGCTATGCGATCGGATGCCGGTAATCGGCGGAATACCGTCCTGTGGCATAGTGTTCCAACTGCCGCTCGATGTCGTTCAACAGTCCGCTCGCTCCGAAGCGGAAGAGTTCGGCTTTCATCCACGGTGTGCCGAGTTCTTCCTTCATCAGCGCCAGCCATTCCGTCGATTGCTTGGCCGTGCGAATTCCGCCTGCAGGTTTGAATCCTACCGCCATCCCGGTTTCCTGGGCATACTCACGAATCGCTCGCGTCATCACAAACCCCACTGGCAGAGTGGCGTTCGTCGGCTCTTTCCCCGTGGATGTTTTGATGAAGTCGGCCCCCGCCATCATGGCGACAAAACTAGCCCGCGCCACATTGCGCAGCGTAAGCAAATCGCCTGCGCCCAGGATCGCTTTCATGTGGACCCGGCCGCAGGCTCGCTTGAACTCCGCCACCTCGTCGTAAAGTTCCTGCCATCTCCCGCCAAACACGTGCGCTCGGGTGATGACGATATCGATCTCGTTCGCACCAGCTTCCACCGAACGGCGGATTTCGGCAATCCTCTCCTCCATCGGAGAAAGGCCCGCAGGAAATCCCGTGGAGACGGCCGCTACCCGAATGCCGCTGCCTTCGAGCGCCCGGGCCGCAGTCTCAACAAAGCGGTGGTAGACGCAAACGGCCGCGACCTTAATGTCGAGTTCCTCGATCTGCAAATGCTCTACCAGGTCCTGCTCGATCGGATGCCGCGCCTTGGCGCACAGCCGGCGCACGCGTTCGTCCGTGTCGTCGCCGGAAAGAGTCGTCAGATCCATGCACGTGATCGCGCGCAGCAGCCAGGCGGCTTGCCACTCTTTCTTCACCGTTCGCCGCGCCACGTGAGTTTGTGCCCGGCGTTCCACGGCGCTGGTGTTGACGCGAACCTGCTTCACCCAATCGAGATTCAGCGGGATGCCGCGGTTGGAAAGCAGCGGACGCCCGGAGAGAATGGCTAGAGGTGGTTCTCCCGGCGGTGCCAGGCTGGCTGGCGGGCCGTCTGCGAATCGGTTCGCAGCGCTGCGGGTTTCGCGGTGGTCCGGTGACATCGCTTCGTATTGTACGGCACGGACGGAAAACCGGGGAGACAGCCCGCCGAAGGCTTCGTAGGCGCGGGCCCAGCGACGCTTCTCGCCTACTTGTGTCGACTGTCCACTGGGGATCGGGTCCGGTCCAGGGGCAATACCTTCAATTGCCACTTCACCGGCACAGATGTCGGCTGGTAACACGTGGTCTTGTCGCAAGCCTGATATTCGAGCTTTCCCGACATTGTAAGGACTCTGCCGTCTTTTCCAAGCGAGCCCCAAAACTCCGCGCTGGAGCTCACTTTCACATCCTGGCGGATGCGGAATGCCCCCTCGAAAACCGGCACGCGCTCGTTGATCACGGGCAAGAACAGAACCTTGGACGCCGGGTAAAGCACCGGTTTGAACTCGATCTCCGGCATTGGGTCCATCACCAGGTGAATCGCTTTGTAACCTTTGGTGCCGGGCGCATAGACGTGCACATCTGCGGGAAGCCGCACTTCGGCAGCCAGGGTGGCGCGGGTCCCGGGAACACCAACTGGGTCGGATTGTTCAAGGGCCAGTTGCAGGTGAGGGGCTTCGATCTTCTCGGTGACTTCCTGGCCTAATTCTGGAAAGAGCTTCGAAACGATGCTGTTGCCGGTCAGCCGCTCGCGGTATTTCGCTTCGAAAAATTTCTCCCGAATGATCCCGCTTGTATCGATAAAGAAATATCCCGGGCGGGCAAATCCCTTCTGCATGCCGGTCGCTTCGCGATTGAGGACGCTGTAGGCCTCGATCGTTTTCGAGTCCGGATCCGCCAGCATCGGGTAATCGATCCTGCGGCGATCGGCAAAATCTTTCAGGATCGGCTGCGTGTCATAACTGATGGCCGCCAGCTTGACCCCTTGCTTTTCGAATCGGGGAATTGCGCTTTGCAGCTGGACCAGCTGCCCTTTGCAGAACGGTCACCAGTCGGCGGACCGGAAAAATAGAAGGACGGTTCCGTTCGCCCCTTTCAAAGTATCGAGAGTCTGCATCCGGCCGGACTGGTCGGGCAGCGAAAAAGCGGGAGCCTTCTGCCCCACCGCCAGTCCGATCGCCATCGCCTCGATGGAAGCCACGTGAATCGTAACGTCCTCCAGCGTTCCCCGGACTGTGACCGCGTCTCCGAGGTGGCCGGCCACCATCTTTTGCGGCTCAAGGCTGTACATCACGCGCGTCGTATCGTCGTACAGCGAAACGTTGGCGTCGGGAATGTTCCGGGAGCATTCCGGAGACTCGTTGAAAGCTTCGTCTGCGTTGCAGGCACTCGATACCAGAATGCCAGACCACGATGCCGCTTTCGCGGCGCCGTCATTCTGCCCATACGCCGCGAGTGCAATCGCGCAGAACAGCACCAGATAAAGAAGGCGTTTCGCCAAGAGATCCGCCTCAACCCCGCATCGATTCGACAGCTTCCGTGAAATCCTCTTTACTCTACCGGGGCCAGTCTTGGAGCACAAGGTTTCCTTTGGTAGACAACACATAGCGCATCTGCAATCCCCGGCGGCTTTTTGACCTTGACACCATTTCGTTTGCGAAGCTAGCCTACGTCGCCAACCCAATTGAGGAGAAACGATGTTCACGCCGCCAAGCCTGACCATTGCGCTGTTGATGATGATCACGAGCGCCGTATGCTGGGGCTCCTGGGCCAACACCTACAAGGGTGTGAAGAACTATCGCTTCGAGCTTTTTTATTGGGACTATGCGGTCGGCATTTTTCTGGTTTCCCTGGCCCTGGCCTTTACCATGGGAAGCTCCGGGCACAATTCGTTCAGCTTCCTCAACAACGTCCACCAGGCGGACACGTCGAACATCGTCAACGCTCTCATTGGCGGAGCCTTGTTCAATCTCGCCAATCTCCTGCTGGTGGCCGCGATTGACATGGCGGGCCTGGCCGTTGCGTTTCCGATTTCGATCGGAATCGCCCTCGTAGTCGGCGTCGTGCTGAGCTATGCGCTTCAGCCCAAGGGCAACGCCGGGTTCCTCGGCTTGGGCGTCGCATGCGCCCTGGTTGCTGTGATTCTGGACGGTAAGGCCTACGGAAGTCTTGCATCCACCGGCCGCTCAGTTTCGAAGAAAAGTGTCATCACCTGCGTGGTTTCTGGAATTCTGATGGGCCTCTGGGCTCCCTTCATGACTCACGCGATGACACACGTGACGACTCGCGGCAACACGCTGGGACCCTATAGCGCGGCAGTTTTTCTGACGCTCGGCGCGTTGCTCTCCTGTTTCATCTGGAATATCTACTTCATGAAACATCCTCTGGTAGGAGAGCCGGTGAGCTTTGGCGGATTCTTCAGCGGCCCGGCCTCGGGACATGTGCTCGGGCTGCTTGGCGGTTGCATTTGGGGCGTCGGTACGGTTTTCAACCTGGTTGCCGCGAGTTTTACGGGAGTCGCAATTTCCTACGCCATCGGACAGTCTGCTCCCATGGTCGCGGCGCTCTGGGGCATTCTGGCTTGGAAGGAATTTGAGAATTCTGGCCCTCGCGCCAAGATGTACCTGGCACTCATGTTCGTCTTCTACGGCCTGGCGATTGTTCTGGTCGCGCGCGCGAACGGATAAGCCGCGGAACGCATGAGGCCATCTCATGAATGGGTTTGGGAAGGGCACGGCTTCCAGCCGTGCCGTTTAGATGCCCAGAATCCGGGCTTCAGCCCCTGAGGTGTTCGCTCCCGCGCAACCCTACTTCCCTTTGATTCGGCTGACGAACAACTGCAAGAACCTTTCCGCATCCGACGCCGCACAAACGTGCGCGTTCGGCTTCAATGGATCCAAGCCCTCGATCAGGTAGTGATCGCCATGCAAGACGTTGCGCTCGTTGTAGCCCATGCGGTTGGCCGCAGTCTCTCCGCGGGTGAACTCGCCCTTGGTTTCCACGTCGACGTGCATGTCCTTCAGCGTGACCAGAGTAGGATCGATCACCGCGCCCACCGCCAGCGGATCGTACATGGCGGCGCCGCTGTATCCGCTTTTCTCGCTCCGCGACAAATAAAACTCGCCAAGTTTCGAGACGAAGTCTGTTTCCGGCCCGTGCGCCGATCGCAGCTGAGCCAGTTCTTTCCGCGTGAGCAGCGTGCGTTCGCCTACGTCCGAGCCGACCATCGTCACCATCCAGCCGGCATTGAACACGATCTGAGCCGCCTCGGGGTCGTTGTAGATGTTCGCTTCCGCCACCGCGTTGACGTTGCCGCCGGTAATCGAGCCGCCCATGATCACGATGTTTCTGACCAGCGTTGCGATCGAGGGGTCTTTGGACACCGCCAGCGCGATATTGGTCAGCGGGCCAATCGGAATCAACGTGATTTCATGGGGATACTTGTGGACCATCTCAATGATGAGATCAGGCCCAAAGCGCGGGTCAACTTTGCAATTGGAAGGCGGCAGCTCGATATTGGCCAGACCATTTTGTCCGTGCCAGTACTCGGCCGTAATCAACTTCTGATTCAGTGGATGCTGCGCTCCGCCTGCGACCGAAACGTCGCATCGATTCGCCAGCGATACTAGCTTCAGCGCGTTCTCCAGGCCCTGGGCCGCGACCACGTTGCCGGGGACGACGGTCAGCGCCTCGACCTTGAGCTCCGGCGAATTGAGCGCCAGAAGGATGGCGAGCGCGTCGTCGGTGCCGGGATCGGTATCGATAATCACGCGCTGCGGAGTGCTCTGACCGAATGCGCTTGTCGAAACAGCAAGACCTGCCATATAGAAGATGGCGAACACCAGCCCAAGTCTCTTCACAAGATCCTTTCCTGACCACAGCTGTGCCTACTCCGGCATGAGATTTGAAAATCCTTGCGAGAAGTTTCCGAATGGAGTTTACAGCAGCATCCCCGCGATCGACGCCGACATCAGGTTGGCCATCGTCCCGGCAAGCATGGCGCGAACTCCCAGCCGTGCCAGTTCGCCCTTCTTGTTCGGAGCCAGCGCTCCGATGCCGCCAATCTGAATGCCGATGGAACTCAAGTTTGCGAATCCGCAAAGCGCGAACGTGGCGATGGTGAACGAGCGCGGGTCGAGCACGGCTCGCTGCGGCCCGAGCATAGAGAAAGCAACCAACTCGTTCAATGCCATGCGTGTGCCCAGCAGCGTGCCAATCAGCCCGCAATCACGCCAGGGAACCCCGATCACCCACGCCACTGGGGCGAAAACTGCACCGAAAATCTTTTCCAGGCTCTCAGGGAACCAGGCCAGCCAGTGGTGAATTCCGCCTAGAATGCCGTCGGCTAGCGCGATCAGCGCCAGGAATGAAATCAGCATGGCCGCAATGTTCAGCGCAAGATGGAGTCCGTCGGTGGTTCCGCGTGCGATTGCACCCAGCAGGTTCTCTTCTTTTTCGGTCTTCTCTTCCTCTTCGCTCATGACGACGCGGCCGGCAGTTTTCGGCTGCTCGGTTTCGGGCACGAGCATCTTGGCCATGAGCAGCGTGCCCGGCGCCGTCATGATGACTGCGCTCAGCAGGTGTTTCGGGTCAATGCCGAATGAAATGTATGCGGCCATGATTCCACCCGAAACGTGGGCCATGCCGCTGGTCATCACCACCATAAGTTCCGAGCGCGTCAGATCCGGCAGAAACGGCCGGATGGTCAATGGCGCTTCCGTTTGTCCCATGAAGATGCTGGCCGCGACGTTCAACGATTCCGCACCGCTCGCGCCCATTACGCGCGTCATCACCCAGGCAAAAATCCGGATGATGATCTGCATGACGCCGAAGTGATAAAGCACAGCGAAAAACGCGGCGATAAAGATGACGGTGGGCAGCACCCCGAAGGCGAAATATCCCAACTGCGATCCCGGCTTGGCCAAGTCACCGAAAACGAAATGCGATCCCGCGTAGGCGTAGCTCAGCAGCTTCGTGACCGCAGCACCGGCTTTCTGGAATGCGATGCGGCCGGCGTCGATTCTGAGCACGAACACCGCAAAGACGAACTGCAAGCCCAGGCCCCACGCCACCGTCTTCAGGCGAATGGCACGGCGGTTGGTAGAGAACACGTAAGCCAGTCCCAGCATCGTCAGAAGTCCGAGAATTCCCGTGAAGCGTCCCATTCAGTTTTTCTCCCCAGACTTCCCAATCACTCGCTCGACTTCCCGATCACGCGATGAACCAGCGGCCTCTTCTCGCGGGGTGGAGCGTCCGCGATCCGGCAACTCTCTTCGAGCAGTTGCCGTGCCCGAACCGCGCGGGCTTCCGCATTGTAGTAAATCGTCGCCAGAGATTCCCCGGCGGCAACCTGGTCGCCAACTTTCTTGTGCAGCACGATGCCCACCGCAGGATCGACCGCATCTTCCTTGCGCTCGCGTCCGCCGCCAAGAATCACGCACGCCGTCCCGATCTGTTCGCACTGCATAGCAGCAATGTATCCAGCTCGCGCGCTGGAGACTTCCATCTTGTGCTGTGCCTGGGGCAGTTTCTTGCCATCGTCAATCGCCCGCACATCTCCACCTTGCAATTCCACCATGCGGCGAAACGTTTCCAGCGCTTTACCGGACGCGATCAGCTTCTCGCTGAGTTGTCTGCCTTCCGCCACGGTTTTGGCAACTCCGCCCAGATGCAGCATCCATCCCGCCAGTTCGTGGCAGAGGACGCGCAAATCTTCCGGCCCTCCTCCGCGCAGGACGTCCACAACTTCCACAACCTCCAGCGCATTGCCGATCATGTTGCCCAACGGTTGATCCATATCCGTGATCAGCGCCACCATCTTCTTGCCCATGCGCTCGCCGGTCTCCACCATCAGTTCGGCGAGGAAGGCCGCATCTTTCTCGCTCTTCATGAACGCGCCCGAACCGGTTTTAACATCGAGCACCAAAGCATCGATGCCTTCCGCCAGTTTCTTGCTCATGATGGAAGCGCAAATCAAGTACGGGCTTTCTACCGTGCCGGTCACATCGCGCAGCGCGTAAAGTTTGCGATCGGCGGGAGCGATCTCGGCGGTCTGGCCGATCATCGCGCAGCCGCAAGTTTCCAGCACCTGGCGAAACCGCGCGACGGGAAGATTCACGTTGAAACCGGGAATTGCCTCGAGCTTGTCCAGAGTGCCGCCAGTATGTCCCAGGCCGCGTCCGCTGATCATCGGAACGGCAACTCCTGCAGCGGCCACAACCGGCGCCAGCACAAGAGACGTCTTGTCACCCACCCCGCCGGTGGAGTGCTTGTCGACTTTCTTCGCGGAGAGAGAAGAAAGATCCAAAACTTCGCCAGAGCGCAGCATCGCGTCTGTCAGAGCGGCGGTCTCGGGCCGCGTCATTCCGCGAAGCACGACAGCCATCAGCCACGCCGCAACCTGATAATCGGGAATCTCGTCGCGGGTGTAGGCATTCACCAGAGATTCGATCTCGCCCGTCGACAGCTCCACGCCATCGCGTTTCTTGCGGATCACGTCAATAGCGCGAAAGTTCTCGGCGCGAAAGTTCTGCGGGGAAGCTGCGGGCGGGCTCACTGGAGGCGGAATCCTTCCGGAAGAAGTTCGGTGATGTGAGCCTGTTTCAGGCCGTGGGCGCCCTGGAAATAAATCGTCGCATCAGGCCCGAATTCGTAAATGACCTGACGGCAGGCGCCGCATGGAGAGCAAGGTACGCCTTGGGCGTTGGCGACCGCGACCGCCCGGATCTCAATCTTGGATCCCAACTGCGCAACCGCGGAGAAGATCGCCGTTCTCTCGGCGCAGTTGGTCATTCCATAAGAGGCGTTTTCCACGTTGCAGCCCGGGAAAACTTTGCCGTTGGTCAGCAGGATCGCCGCTCCCACCCGGAAGTGCGAGTAGGGCGCATGCGCGTTCTTCATAACGCTTTTCGCGGATCGCATCAGCTTCTGAACCACACCTGCCGGCAATGTCTTCTTGCGCATGAGAAAGCGTCCACCGTGAGACGGTGAAATCGTGCGCCATTGTAAACCCTTGCTGCATGATGCCGCGGACTTTCTGGCCGAGGTTCGCAAACCAGGCATGGAACTTTCACAATTGCTTTTGTCCCGGCTCGGAGCTAGCATACTCCGGTCACTTTTCGTCCGTCCGGCATCGCAGGCTTCTCGCCATGCAGATTCTGCTTGATCTTCTCTGATAGGCCAAGGAGGGCGTATGGGCATCGCAGTTTCCCCGCAAATTCATCCGCGAGTGGCGGAGTTCGTCGAAAAACCTCGCAAAATGCTAATCAATGGGAAGTGGGTGAATTCCGCTTCCGGCAAGACTTTCCCCAGTTACAATCCCGCCACCGGTGAAGTGCTGGCTCAAGTGGCGGAGGGAGATCGCCAGGATATTGAAGAAGCCGTGCGCGCAGCGCGCAAGGCATTCGACCAGGGCCCTTGGCGGAAAATGACGGCTTCCGAGCGAGGACGCCTGATCTGGAAGCTCTCCGACCTGCTCGAACAGCACACTGAGGAGTTTGCCTATCTCGAGAGCCTCGACAACGGAAAGCCTCTCGGCATCGCCAAAGCTGCCGACGTTCCGCTGGCGGTCGATCTGTTTCGTTACATGGCAGGCTGGGCCACCAAGATTGAAGGCAACACGATTCCCATCTCTGTGCCTTACACTCCGGGCGCGAAATATCTGGCTTACACATTGCGTGAACCCGTGGGCGTGGCGGGGCAGATCATTCCCTGGAACTTCCCGCTGCTCATGGCGGTCTGGAAGCTCGGTCCGGCTCTGGCCACCGGCTGCACTGTGGTGCTGAAGCCCGCCGAGCAGACGCCGCTTTCCTGCCTGCGACTGGGCGAACTGATCATGGAAGCCGGTTTTCCTGAAGGCGTCGTAAACATCGTCCCCGGTTACGGCGAGACCGCCGGCGCAGCCTTGGCTGCTCATCCGGATGTCGACAAGATCGCCTTCACGGGATCGACCGAAGTCGGCAAATTGATCGTTCACGCCGCCGCGGGAAATCTGAAGAAGGTCTCTCTCGAATTGGGCGGCAAGTCACCGAACGTCGTTTTCAAAGACGCCGATCTCGACGCCGCCATCCCCGGCTCCGCCAGCGCGATCTTCTTCAACCACGGCCAGTGCTGCTGCGCCGGATCACGTTTGTACGTGGAGAAGGCCGTGTTCGATCGCGTGGTCGAAGGCGTGGCCGAGGAAGCCAAGAAGATCCGCGTGGGCTCGGGGCTGGAACCGGACACGAGCATGGGCCCGCTGGGTTCCCAGGAGCAATTGAACCGCGTGTGCAGCTACCTCGAATCCGGTTTTTCGGAAGGCGCAAAAGCGGTGGTGGGCGGACACAAGAAAGGCGACAAGGGCTATTTTGTCGAGCCGACTGTGCTGGTCAACACCCGCGAAACCATGAAGGTGGTGCAGGAGGAAATCTTCGGGCCGGTCGTGACCGCCATGCCGTTCGATGACCCGGAGGAAATCCTGCCTCGCGCCAACAACAGCGACTACGGCCTGGCCGCCGCCGTTTGGACCCGCGACATCGGCAAAGCCCACCGCGTCGCCGAGGGGCTGCGCGCGGGCACCGTGTGGATCAACTGCTACAACATCTTCGACGCTGCCCTGCCTTTTGGCGGATATAAGCAGTCAGGATGGGGCCGCGAGATGGGCCACGATGCGCTCAGCCTCTACACCCAAACCAAGGCTGTCTGCGCCAAAATCGCCTAGCGGCTTGCTGCAGAAAAACAAAAGGACGGTGGACCGAATCCACCGTCCTTAACCAAACAATCTTGTCATTCCGAACGGCGCCAGCCGTGAGGAATCTGCTGTCCTTTTGAAGCGTCAGTACATCAACGCAGCAGCGATCACCGAGCAGGCCTTACTTCTCCATCAACAAGACTTTTTCCGCGTCATCAATCTCGGTCAGCTTAACCTCGATCACCTCATTCATCGTGGTTTGCACATTGCGCCCCACGAACGTCGCCTCGACTGGAATCTCGCGATGCCCGCGGTCGATCAACACGCAAAGCTGAACCCGCCGCGGCCGGCCATGTGAAAAAAGCGCGTCCAACGCGGCACGCGTGGTCCGGCCGGTGAAAAGAACGTCGTCCACCAGAACGATGTTCTTGTCCTCAATCGAGAACCCGATCTCTCTTTCCTGCACCACCGGCTTGGGGCCGAGAGTCGAAAGATCGTCGCGGTAAAAAGTAATGTCCAGCGTTCCCACCGGAACCTTGGCGTTCTCGATGCGCGTGATGATCTTGCCCAGCCGCTCGGCGATGGGCACGCCGCGGCGGCGGATTCCTACCAGCCCCAGTCCATCCACACCACTGTTTTTCTCCACGATTTCGTAGGCCAGACGCACCAGCGTGCGTTCAATTTCCGATGCGGACATCAGCTGCGCCTTCTGCCGCAAACCGGTCTTTCGGGAAAGATTTTTCGCGTTCATCATGAATGCTGCCTCGCTAAAAGGATTGTTTCCAAAACAGCCCGCGGCGCAGATGAGATTCGTATCAGGGCATCGCTTCAGCGATGCCATAAGAACCGCGTCAGCAGGGCGCCTTCAGGCGTTGATTTACGCCGCCTCGCTGAAGACAAGCAGTCTACGCTGGTTTGCCAGGGCATTTCAACGTAACTTGCCGTAAAAGGACTTGTCCTGCGGAGCGAAAAAGCAAGAAACTGTTATCCCGAACGAAGCGAGAGCCTGCCCTGAGCGAAGTCGAAGGGGACCCCATGTCCGCATGCACTGCCACCGGCCTCGCAAGGAGTTCTCTTCACTCTGCGCAATGATCAGCGACCACAGCGGGTTCCTAAACTGCCCGTCCCGCGGCCGCACCCGAAGCCCATGCCCACTGAAAATTGAAACCACCGAGGTGTCCGGTTACGTCCACGACTTCGCCGATGAAAAACAATCCCGGAACCTTGTGGCTCTCCATGGTCTTGGCCGAAAGTTCGTCGGCGTCGACTCCGCCCGCAGTCACTTCGGCCTTTTCGTATCCCTCGGTACCTGCTGGCGTGATGGTCCACGCATGCACTTTGCTCTCCACCTCGGCCAGCGCCTGATTTGTCCAGGAAGTCGGCGCGTGTAATTCCAGCCAGCGGTCTGCTAGTCGGTTGGGAACCAACTTCCGCAATTCCGCGCGCAGCGACGCGGCGTTCCTCGGCGTCTTGGGATCGCGCAACGCCGCCGTCACTTCCCGCCCGGGCACGAGATCAATCGCGATCGGTTGCGGTCTATTCCAATACGAAGAAATCTGCAGGATCGCCGGTCCGCTCAGCCCACGATGCGTGACCAGCATTTTCTCGCGAAACTGTTGCCCATTGCACGATGCGATCACTTCCGCGGAAACTCCCGCCAGATCACAGTAGCGCGCCCGATCTTCGTCGGCGAGCACGAGCGGCACCAGCCCCGGCCAGGGCTCGCTGATCTTCATTCCAAATTGACGCGCGATCTCGTAGCCCAGCGCGGTCGCTCCGATCTTCGGAATCGAGAGGCCGCCGGTCGCGACCACCAATGCCGGCGCGTGAAACTCGCCTCCCTCCACGTACACGACGAACTCGGTGCTTCGTCTCACCTCCTGAACGCGCGTGTTCAGGAATATTTTTACCTGAGCGTCGTTGCACTCGCTTTCGAGCATCCCCAGAATGTCACGCGCCGAGCGATCGCAAAAAAGCTGCCCCAGCGTCTTCTCGTGATACGGGATGCCGTACTTCTCCACCAGCGCAATAAAATCAGCAGGCGTGTAGCGAGCCAGCGCCGACTTGGCAAAATGCGGGTTGGCAGAAAGAAAGTTTTCTGGCCGGCAGTGAATGTTGGTGAAGTTGCAGCGTCCGCCACCAGAAATAAGGACCTTCTTCCCCAGCCGCTCAGCACGTTCCAGCACGGCGACGCGCCGTCCGCGCTTCCCCGCTTCGATGGCGCACATCAGTCCCGCCGCGCCTCCACCGAGAATCACCACATCGAGGGAATGGATCACGAGGTCACATGTAGAACAGGCTCAGGCGCGGCAGCCCGTATTTTTCCAGCAGCCGCTTGTGAACGTATTGCTTTTGCAGTTGCTCGATCTGGACCGCCGCCATCTTCCGCCGGTAAGGAGCCAGGTCGCGATCGGCCTCGGCGCGGACCGTCACAATGTCCTCATCTGGAGTCGCAGCCAGCAGCGCCGCAAAAAGCTTTTCTTCCAAAACAGTCAGGTGACGCTCCAATTCTTCGAGCCGTGACGCCGATCTCTTGCTCTCGATCTCCGCCGCTAGTTTCCGCAGTGTGGTCGCCGAGTCCTGCGCAACCGCCTGCACAGAAACTCCTCGACCGTGTGGCAGCTTCGCCGAATCTAGGCTCTCCGCATTCCGCCGCAGGAAGGTCGCGATCGCCTCCGGCTCAAAGCCCTGCCCGGCACCGCGTTTGGGGGATGCATCTGCGTTCGTCACGCCCACCGCAGCCTCTTTCATTTCTTCCGCGGCCGCCAGCACCTCCTGCGAGCAATAGGCCAGGCTGTTCACTTTCTTCGTTGTCGGACGCCGGTCGTAGCGGTCAAACGCCGCATCAATCCCGCGCAGCGCAGCCTCCAGCGGGATGCCTGCATCTTTCCAGGTCTCGATCAGCGCCCAGTCGAGCGTCGAGAGCAGCAGTCCTCCGCCCCGGCGCCGCAAAAACTGCTCTTCAATTTCCGTGAAGTAGTTGAAATAGTTTTCCACGGCGGATCAGCGGGCAGTGCGGGAAGTGGAGGGCGCGCTGTCTCCGGCTCCATTCTTCACCTTGGAGGAAGTCTTGGACGCGGGCTTGGACGGTGCCTCGCGCCGCGCTGCCGCGTTTCGTTCCCAGATAATGCGCAACCCTTCGAGGGTAAGAAAATCGTCCACGTGCTTGATGTATTTCGATCCCGGCCCAATCATCGGACCCAGCCCACCCGTGGCCACAACCTTGGTCTCCGGGCCCAACTCGCCGAGTAGCAGCGCGAGAATGCCATCGACCAGCCCAAGATAGCCGTAATAGAGCCCGGATTGCAGGCTGCCCACAGTGTTCGACCCGATCACGCGCGCCGGCTTGCGAATTTCTACTCGCGGCAGCCGCGCCGTTCGCTGGAAAAGCGCATCGGCCGAGATGCCGATGCCCGGACAAATCACTCCGCCCAGATACTCGCCCTTCGCCGAAACGCAATCAAAAGTCGTCGCCGTTCCAAAATCGACGATCACGCACGGCCCGCCGTATTTCTCAAACGCGGCCACCGCGTTGACGATCCGGTCAGCGCCCACTTCCGCGGGATTGTCGTAGTGGACGGGCATTCCCGTCTTCACGCCCGGCTCGATGAACAGTGGCTTGGAGTTGAAGTATTTCTCGCACACGTCGCGCAACACCGGATCGAGCGGCGGCACCACCGAAGAGATCACGATGCCGTGAATCCCGGACGCTTCCAGGCCAGCCATGGCAAACAGATTACGGAATAGCACGCCGTACTCGTCCACCGTGCTGGCCTGCTTGGTGGCCACGCGCCAGTTCGCCAAAAGCCGCTCGTGATGCGGGGTTTCGTCGGGCGCCCCGCCCGGATGAACCTTGGCCACCCGCGCGAATACCCCCAGCACCGTGTTCGTATTGCCGACATCAAGAACGAGAAGCATGACTGTCCATCGCGAGCACTCAGCATTCAGCCATCACAGTTCGGTATTGGCTGAATGCTGACGGCTGAGTGCTGATTGCTGTTTTATCGTTCTCTCACCGTCCCGCTCAAAACCGTCCGCACACCCTGCGCCGTCCGAACCCGCAGGAACCCGCGTTCATCCAGCCCGTCCGATGTTCCCTCGAAGCTCGCGCCATTCTCGTCAATGCGCACGGATTTCCCGCGAACCCACGAGGAATGCTCCGCAAATCGCCGCACAATCGCCGCCCGCGCATCGGTTTTCTCCACTAAACCGCGATACTCGTGATCGAGCGATTTTAACAAAGCCGCCGCCAGCTCCACCCGCGACCACTCGCTGCCCGTCGCCAGCCGCAACGAAGTGGCCTCCTCAGCCAACTCTGCTGGAAAATTCGCGTGATTTACGTTGATGCCAATGCCTACTATGATGTACCGCACTTGCGTAGCCTCGGCATTCATTTCGGTGAGAATCCCGCAGAATTTCTTCCCGCCAACCAGCAGATCATTGGGCCACTTGAGATCTGCCCCCACCCGCGAATCAACCTGTTCGACCGCTGCGCGCACCGCCAAGCCTGCAGCCAGCGAAAGCGCCAGCACCTCGGACGGCGGCAACGCCGGCCGCAGTACCACCGAGCAGTAGATTCCCGCAGACCGCTCCGAGTGCCATGTATGCGCGCCGCGGCCGCGTCCCGCGGTTTGCTCCTCGGCTAGGAACACGCTGCCTTCCGGCGCGCCTTCCGCCGCCGCCGACATGGCAACCGAGTTTGTTGAACCGATCTTGTAGAAGTGATGAAGTTGCGCCTCGAACATCGTGCCGCGCAGCAGCGGCCGCAGAATCTCCGGAAGCAGAAGGTCGGGAACCGTGCGCAGCCGATACCCCGTCGCCGGATGCCCCGCCACATCCACTCCCAGCCCGCGCAGTTGCTGGATCAGACGCCACACCTCCGAACGGTTTGAAGAAATCTCCTGCGCGATCTTCGTCCCGCTCACGACCACCGTGGGGTGCTCCATCAACAGCCGCACAATCCGGCCCAGACGGACATCCGTGGGTTGGGGCTTGTCGTGTGACGCAGACCTGCCCTGAGCGGCAGCCGAAGGGACCCCTGCCCGCGCACGCCGTTTTGGACTCGCTTGCTCGATGCGCCGATTATGCTGGATTCGCGGCGAAACGACAAACGCTGCCGCCTGCCTACTGCGAAGTCTCGGTAAAGCTGGCCACCGGGTGCCCCAATTCATAGGGACCTTCCGCGGTGACGTGGACCGCGCCTGCCGTCGAGGGAAGTGCCAGCACGACGCTGGCTTTGCCTGAGGAATCCGTCGCAACCACGCGCTGCGAAAGGGTTCCCGAGTCTGCCGTAAAGAAGATGCTGGCCCCCTGGTTCACGCCGCCGGAAGAACCGGCGCTCAGCGTCACCAATAGATTCAACTGGGTTCCGTGCAGACCCGTCTGGCCGTCGCCAGTCTTGGTCAGCGTCGCAGCCGGGTTGCCCACCAGAATCCAGCCGCCCTGGGTCTGAGCCACGCCACGGCCGTCGCTGCCGCTGATGCTGAAGTGATAGAACCCCGGATTGCTCCCAGCCGTAATCGTCACCGTGCCGGACTGGCTAGGCGTAACGCTGGACTGCGTCAACGCCACGCTGATGCCGGAGTCCGACTGCTCCGAAGTCAGCGTCACATTCGCCGATCCGCGCGTGATCTTGGGCTGGAGGATTACGCTCCCGTTTGCAGGCACCGTGATGACGTCCGGATTCAAGTCCCACTCGGAAGCCGGAGTCTGCGCCATGCTGCCACTGACCACCAACAACGTTGCCGAATACGGCGCAAAGCTGACCACGGAAGACCACCCATGCGACGAAGACGCCGTAATCGCCGTCGGCGCGCTCGCCGCCAGCGTGTAACTCACCACGCTGCTGGGCGTGAAGCCGTTCAGAGCCAGTTGGGCGGTCACAGTGTTCTGCGGATCTTTGTTGAGAACCAGCAGCGTCAACGTGGTGCCCGTCGAATTGACCGCCGCGTAACTGCTGAACAAGCTCGGGTCGGCGTCGTTCGTGTCCGAAACCGACGTCGTCCCAAACCCGTGATGGGCACCGTCGTAGTTGGTGAATAATTTCAAAGCCAGGTAGTTCGGGTTCGCCGGATCGGGCGCAACCCACCGCGATGCCAGGTAAACGCGCTCGCGCCCCAGAATCCCGTAAGCGTCCGCGTCTCCCAGAGCCGTCGAAAAATCGGCAGCGCTGGCAATCTCCGCGCTCCATTCCGTGATGCTTAGCGGTGTGCCGGGATAGATCGTGTTCACCACCGCCCGCATGCGCGGAATGCGGAATGAAATAGTCCGGTTCGGTTGAATTTGCGTAGCCCAGGGCTGGTTGATCGAACTCGACTCGCTCACATACGTCGGGTCCCAATAATCGCGGTAAATACGCACCGCCAGCGCCTGTTTCTGTGCGGTCGAGAAGCTTGAAGTATCGGGAGTGTCCGGGTACGCGTGAATGTCGAACAAGTCGAGCGACCGTGCGCCCGAAATCTGATCCTGCCAGTAAACTTCGTTCAGCCACCAGGGCAGGAAATCCACTCCGCCGTGGGCATTCTTGTCGTTATTGTTCGCGCCGTTCCAGTAAAACCACCAGCAGCAACTCACCGGACCCAGGCGAATTGCGGCCGGGTCCCACGTCTTCAGTCCGCGTGCTTCCGTTAGATAGGTATCGCGCAGTTCGTCGTAGGCCGCAGGATTCGGATGGATGTCGCGGTGCGTTCCGCCCCAGATATCGATCTCGTTATCCATGTCGTAGAAATGCGGTGCGCTGCCAAATGCCGTGGCTAGAGCCGCTGCCCACTGGCTGCGATAAACGCTTCCGGCCGGATCGCCATTGCCCGGTTGATCGAGCAGCGGCACATACGCGTCGTTCGGATCGGCGGTCAGGGCCGTACTGCAATCCGTCTTCAGGCCGTTGCCGGCGTCGGTGTTGTACGGATCCACGCCGCACTGCGCGCCATACTTGGCGACGGAAAAGCTCCAGTGCCCGTTGTTGTTCTCCGCCGTTTTCGCCACCCAGGGCAGCATGACCATCGTCATCAGCGGGCTGCCACCGGCCGTCTTCACATCCTGGATGAATTTGGACGAGTCGCTATCCCCAATCTCCGTGTAGCCAAAGTCCTCGAAGTACCAGTCGTTGTCGGCATTGTTCGTCTGCGTCTGCCAGTTGTAGGTCGACGTCGCATTCCCGCCCCAGCGCACTACGCTCAATCCGCTGTCGGTGATGGCCGCAGCGTTCTTGGGATAGGCGCCACCGTAAACATACGGGCTGATCGGATGCCGGTTGCTGAGAACATCCACCGTGACATGCACCGAGGCCGACGAGGAGACCGGCGTGGCCGAAACCTGACTGGAGTTCGCACTTTCCCCTGCTGAATTCACCGCCGAAACCACGTAGTAATAGGTTGTGCCATCGCTCAGCCCGGTATCGGTGTCGCTGGTGCCGCTCGGCGTAGCCACTTGCGAATACGGTCCGCCTGACGTAGTCCCGCGCTTCACGTGATAGCTCGTGGCTCCCGAACTGGCGTTCCAGTTCAAGACCACCTGCTTGTCGCCGGCGGTAGCCGTCAGGCCGGTGGGAGAAGAAGGCACGGTCACTACTGACGCCAGTGTCGCTGACACTTCGCTTGAGTTCGCACTCTCTCCAGCCGAGTTCACTGCGGACACAACGTAGTAATACGTCGTGCCGTTGCTCAGCCCCGGGTCGGTGTAGCTGGTGCTGCCGGTCGCGGATACCTGCGAGTATGGACCGCCATGCGTCGTAGCGCGTTTGACGTGATAGCTCGTCGCACCGTTAGCCGCGTTCCAGACCAGTGCAATCTGCTGGTTTCCGGCGGTCGCCTTCAGACCCGCAGGAGCGGGAGGAACGCTCACGGCCGCCGCCGGTGTCGCCGACACTTCTGCCGAATTCGCGCTTTCCCCGTTCGCATTGACAGCCGAAACCACGTAGTAGTAAGGGGTACCGTCGGTCAGTCCGGTATCGGTGAAGTTGGTCGCGGTCGGTGCGGATACCTGCGAGTAAGGTCCGCCGTGCGCGGTCCCGCGCTTCAGGTGATAACTGGTCGCGCCGCTGCTGGCATTCCAGGAGAGGCTAATCTGCTTATCTGCCGGGGTTGCCGTCAATCCCGCGGGGACCGAAGGAACAGTCCCTTGCGAGCCGCCGCCTCCGGACGAGCCGCTGCTCACTCCGTTGCAGGCCAGCGCAAACGACAGGGCCACCGCTGCCAAAGCCGCGAATGCCCACTCGAACCAGCGCAATCTGTGCCGAATTTCCACACCAGAATGCTATCGAAGCGGCCAGCCTTCTCCGAGACCCAAAGGTATTGCCGCAGGCCATGACCGGTTCGCGCAGAAGCCCGTGCCGAAGGACAAGGGTGAGGACGTTCAGGCGGGCACAACCCGCAGGCTCATATCGACAGCCTGGGGTGAATGGGTCAGCAGGCCGACGGAGATAAAATCCACGCCGGTTTCCGCGTAGGCACGAACATTTTCCAGGCGGACTCCGCCCGAGCACTCCAGCGGAATACGCCGTTCGATCTTCGCGCAGCGTTCGACCGCTCGGCGCACCTCCTCGGGAGACATGTTGTCCAGCAGAATGGCTTCCGCGCCGCCGGCCAGCGCCTGCTCCAGTTCTTCCAGCGTGCGCACTTCCACTTCAATCGGTTGTGAACCGCGCCGGTTGCGGTGCGCCAGCTCCAGAGCTGCCGGGATTCCTCCCGCCAGCGCGATGTGATTGTTCTTGATCAGGACACCATCCGAAAGATCGAGCCGGTGATTCTGCCCGCCGCCACAGCGCACCGCGAACTTATCGATCACCCGCAGCCCCGGCGCTGTCTTTCGCGTGTCGAGAATACGCGCCTTGGTGCCGTGCACCGCTTCGACGAACTTGCGGGTCAGGGTCGCGATCCCGCTCATGCGCTGCAGAAAATTCAGTATCACGCGCTCGCACGACAAAATCACTCGCGCATTGTGCCGGATCACCGCGACGGACTGCCCCTTGTGCAGCCGCACCCCATCAAAAATTTCAGGATGCGTCGTGACTTCATAGTGCGCAGTGACCGCTCCATCCAGCACCGCATACACATCGAGGATCCGCCCCACGCATCCGATCCCCGCCAGAATGCAATCTTCCTTGGCGAGGATGGTCGCCGCCGCCCGCTGGTTGGGATCGACGCAGGCGTAGCTGGTCGCATCGCGCGTCGCCCGGTCCTCCAGCAACGCGTTCTCCAGAATCGCGGTAATGCGTCGGCTATTCCAATCCATAGTTCAAATGTGGGGCGGGCGCCCTCGCCCGCCGGTCTTAATTCATGTGGGACAGCCGCCTCAGCCTGCCCTGAGCGAAGTCGAGCGGACTATCCGGGCCGGTCGAAGACCGGCCTCGCTTCCTTACCTCTCTCGAGCAAGTGGACCTAAGAACGTTCATGGTGGAGCAGCGCTTCAGCGCTGCGGTATGCCCTCCGACATAAACCGGGCTTTAGCCCCTGAGGCACATTAATTCTTACACCCCAATTCCTTCAGCTTACTCTTCGTCTTTTCCTGCAACACAATCAACTCCGCCCCGCGCTTGCGCAGGCCTTCCACCACATTCGCCGGAGCCTTCTCCAGAAACTGTTCATTCCCCAGTTGCTTCTGGTTGTTGGCCAACTCTCTCTCAATCTTCTCCAGTTCTTTCTTCAAGCGCTCGCACTCCGCAGCGACATCGATCTTTCGTTCATACACCACATGCACATCAAACCGCGCCGTGCTCCGCGCCCCAGCACGTTTGGCCAGGGTGCTTTCTACGAACGTAATCTTCTCTACACTCGCCAGCCGTTCCACCGCTCCGCGGTTCTGCTCGATCATCGTGCGAATCTCCAGTTCGTGCGCGAACATTTCGATCGGCACCTTCACCTTGGGCTCGACCTTCAACTCCGCCCGCAGATTCCTAACGCTGACGATCAGATCTTGCAGGATTGCCATCTCCGTCTCCGCCGCCAGATCAAACTGCTTCTCGTCCGCCTGCGGATATCCGGCCAGCGCAATCGACTTCAGGGGTGGCTGGCCTTCATAAATCGCCTGCCAAATCTCCTCCGTGATAAACGGCATCACCGGATGCAGCAGCCGCAGCGACGCGTCAAACAGATTGACCAGATTCCCACAAGCGACGCGTGCTTGAGTCTTGTCCGCGGCGGCTTCAAAATTCAGCCGCGGCTTGATCAACTCGAGGTACCAGTCGCAAAACTCTCCCCAGAAAAAGTCATAGATGCGATTCGCCGCCTCATGAAATCTATAGGTTTCCAGCGCAGCATTCACCTCTGCAGCGACACGATTGAAGCGCGAAAGAATCCACCGGTCCTCAAGCGAAGCAGACCGAAATCCAGCAACACCCGTGCTTGTATGGGGCGGACACTCCTGTCCGCCTCCGGGCCGCAGGCCCGGCTCGACTCGATCCACATTCATGAACATGAACCGAGCCGCATTCCATATCTTGTTGGCAAACGCCCGGTACCCATCCGTCCGGCTCTCATTGAAGGCAATGTCCGTCCCCGGAGCCGCCATCGCTGCCAGGGTAAACCGCGTAGCATCCGTCCCAAATTTCTCAATCACCTCCAGCGGATCGACCACGTTCCCCTTGGTCTTCGACATCTTCTGCCGCTCGGCATCACGCACCAGCGCGTGAATGTAGACGTGATGGAAAGGCACGCTATCGTTCTTCTTATCGCTCCATCCGTTGGCCTTTTTGATCGCCGCATCCTGTTCGTGCCCCTGCATGAAGTGGCAGCCAAACATGATCATGCGCGCCACCCAGAAAAACAAAATCTCGTACGCCGTGATCAGCAGCGTCGTCGGATAAAAGACCGCCTGATCCCGAGTCTTCTCCGGCCAGCCCAGCGTCGTGAACGGCAGCAGCCCGGAGGAGAACCACGTATCCAGCACGTCGGACACCTGCTCCAGCTTCGTGCTGCCACATTTCGTGCACGTCAGCGGAGCCTCGCGTGCCACGATCACATGTTTGCAGTCTTCGCAGGTCCAAGCCGGAATCCGATGTCCCCACCACAACTGCCGCGACACGCACCAGTCGTGGATGTTGTTCATCCAGTTCAGGAAAATGGTCCGGTAGTTATCCGGGACAATCGTGATCTCGCCGCTCTCCACCGCCTCTTTCGCGCGCTTCGCCAGCGGCTTGATTTTGACGAACCACTGCTCCGACAACCGCGGCTCAACCACGGTGGAGCAGCGGTCACATTTGCCCAGCGCCACGGTGTAATCTTTCTCCGCCACGAGAAACCCGCCCGCCTGCAAGTCTTCCAGCACCATCTTCCGCGCCTCGTAGCGGTCGAGCCCGGCATACGGCCCGGCGTTCTGGTTCATGCGCGCGTGCTCGTCCATCACGTCAATCTGCGGCAGGTTGTGCCGCTTGCCCGCTTCAAAATCGTTGGGATCGTGCGCCGGCGTCACCTTCACCGCGCCCGTGCCGAACTCCGGCTGCGCCAGATCGTCGGTGATGATCGGAATCTCCCGCTTCATCAGCGGCAGCAGTACATGTTTTCCGTGCAGGTGCGTGTAGCGCTCGTCCTTCGCATTCACCGCGACCGCGGTGTCGCCGAGCATGGTCTCCGGCCGAGTGGTCGCGACGGTGATGAATTCGGAACTCCCAACCACCGGATACCGAATCTCCCACAACTTCCCGGCGACATCCTCGTGTTTCACTTCCAGATCGGAGATCGCCGTCTCGCACCGCGGACACCAGTTCACGATGTACTTCCCGCGATAGATCAGCCCTTCCTCATACAGCCGGACGAACACCTCCCGCACCGCCCGCGAAAGATTTTCATCCATGGTGAAGTATTCGCGGTCCCAGTCCACCGAATCGCCCAGCCGCTTCATCTGATCGAGAATCGCGCCGCCGTAGTGCTTTTTCCAATCCCATACGCGCTCGACAAATTTCTCGCGTCCCAGGTCGCGCTTCTTCTTGCCTTCTTTTGCCAGTTGCCGCTCCACCATCATCTGCGTGGCGATGCCGGCATGATCAGTCCCGGGCAGCCACAGCGTGATGAAGCCGCGCATGCGATGCCAGCGCACGATGATGTCCATCTGCGTATGGTTGAGCATGTGCCCCATGTGCAGACGCCCGGTTACGTTCGGCGGCGGCAGAAGCAGCGTGAACACCGGACGCGTCTCATCTTCTGAACGGCCCGGCGGCGGCGTGGGCACAGAGAACAGCTTCTCCTTGACCCAGTACTCGGCCCAGCGCGTTTCAATCGCGCCCGGCTCGTAGGATTTGGGCAATTCGTGCGGCATCAGAGGTTCGTGTAGGACCGGGTCTCTGACCCGGTCATGCCGAGCAAGGCTCGGCCACAGCACTCCAGTCAGGATGAACTTTCGATCTTACAGGCCCAAGAAAAGAAGGGTCAAACCCGAGAAGGGGTGAGAACAGGAGGGGGCGGAATATGCACCCCTGATTGAAAGCCTTTCCTAGAACGCGAAACCGGACTAAGCCGACACACCGTCGTGCGAGCCCGCAAAAGGCAGCCGGTCCACCCGAGATCGTTGCGACTGCTACGGATGCTGGTGCGGAGGGTTCCACTCCTGAAGCGCTGAAGACCCGCCCTCCCGACCTGATTACATTGGCTTAACGCTGCACGTTCCGGAATTCGTAACAACAGGTGAGAAAAGGCAAGAATGCCAACCGCTTCCTAAGTGGCTGAAAAAGAAGAAATGCGGGTAATAGCCGTTACGTAATCCGAACGAGATGACGATTCTGTTTTAATGCGTCGGCTAGTTCTGTCACCTTCCCAACCTCTCGGGTTTGCGGGCCCCCCTAAATTCAATTCTAGGAATCTGATCATGAAAAAGTCCTCGACGCTTCTCGTCCTTCTGTTGGTGTTTGTATGTAGCGACAGTACTTTCACTCACTCCCAAAATACCGTAGCGAGCACAACTGGGAAGGCGATCGCGAGTGGCCTAAATGGATTCTTGAGTGTCGCCTTTCCAGCGGCGTCAAGTATCGTCACTCTCGTTCAAAATTGGCTTTCCAAGAAGTTGGATGATAAACAACAGAAGCAAGTCACAGCCGGTGCTACCCAGAAACAAACAGAAGTTGATAAACAGTTAGCAGATGCAAAGGCTTCGATACAAGACGCCGCGAACACCCTGAAGCTAACAAGCGCGGTCCTGTATCGAACAAACAAAGCGACCGCCAATATTACAGCTATGATCGCTATTCTAGATACGACTTCGCCGCAAGCTCCCTTGCCATTTCCCAGATTGAATGAACAGTGGAACAATGCCAAAGGCGAGTTAGCGGGTCTTAAGCAGGATAGTACACTCCAGAAAGCTCGTACCGCGATCACCGACACGGCGGTGAGTAATGCGCTGCAAGGGCTCGATGATGTGACAGGGGGCGCGGTATCAAATGTCAATGACAACATGAAGCCTACGGGCGACCGCGCGATCTTACGAGAGGAACTGACCACAATCGTAAGTGCAACTATTGATTTCAACAATCTCGGTGTTGTCCTACTTGGTTCAACGGGAACGGAAATAAGCAAGGTTATTGGAAATTCTAAGGTGGCCGGAGGCGGCTCGGATCTCGATCAACTCACAGAAAAAGCGATTGTGGAGGCAACCTCAGCTTTACCTAAACCCAGATCCACGGGGCACTGAGAGCAATACTATGCGTCTATCGCTGCTCGTTCTTTTCTTTCCTATACTTGTCTCGGCGAGTGACGCACCTCCCCCTATTGAAATCGTTATAATAGGTGTGCCGAGCACAAGGGTCAGTGCCTATCAAAATAGCCCACTGGGTGACGAAATCACTAAAGTGTGCGGTGAATTAATAAAACTGTTCTCGGTCCCCCAAGTTCATTTCACACCGCTTTGTACGAATGAGCAAACAACGTTCGATCATGTGAACACTACCTTACTAAAACACTTTCAAGGTCCTCACCGCCACCGCATAACCCTCCTGTTCATCATGACTCATGGAGAACCCACATCAAATGGAGATGTACGTCTCCTGATGAGTGACACCACTGACGATACCAAGGCCGAGCGTTCACTATTACTTCGGCAACAGCTGGCATCGATGCTAGCCGGTGCCTCCGACTCCGTTGCTATCGGTTTTATTGATGCTTGCTTTTCGGGCGCGGCAGCAAGCTATAGACTGACAAACCTCGGAGCAGCGGCGGAGAAGGAGGGTGTCCATGTAGGGCTGCTTGCATCGGCACAGGCCTATCAACAGTCGTTCAAATTGTCCTTCACGAGGGCGTTGATCGATACATGGAAGACAGATTGCCCGAGGAACCCCGATGATTTCATTAGTGCGGTTCTGGGTCGAATGGAGCCTGATGGATCTTCACCTTTGTGGCTCATGACTTATCATGGGTCTGCTTGCTTCGGCGAGTTGCTCTCCCCAGACAAGCGACTGCTCCTGCTCTGGCGTGATCCTCGCAAAAACGTTCGTGTCTTACTATTCGATGAACAGCATCAAGCCTCACAAGCTCTGAGAGCCATCCCTCCAGGGGACGACTATGTGATGCCCTATACTCAGGCCCTGTTACCTGGCTTGTACAGGCTGGAGACGCGAGACGAAGAACATCAAGACGATGTTCTCGACAAGGGCTTTTGCGACATCTCGTCGCAACCCTATTGCGAATATATTTATCCTGCGACTCCGGACGAGATCACGTCGTTACGCCTAACAATCGCTGGTTACGAAGGGGCTATTGCACTTGGCTATTCCGAGAGTCAATTAGGGCCATTAGTAAAAGACACAGCGTCATTGCTTGCACGTATTCAACCCGGCCCTGCACGAAGTGAAGCGTCTAAGCTTGTGGCCTCATCCCCCGCTCTCGTTTATGCAATGATCCAGCAAAATGTACTTGATGGTTCAAGGTTGGCTCAACAGGGTGAGCATTTGAACGAGTTTGAAAAAGCCATTGAGGCTGACAATAAAGCTGTGGCGGCGCAGCAGACTGCCCAACAAGCACTGGAACGTATACAGACCCTGCAATCTGTTGTAGCCAATCTCGATACTTACGAAGTATCAAGTGAGCTTGAGATTCCTCTTAGGCCGCGCCAAGGGAGTCTGACGAAGAGCGAGATGGCAGCATTGGACAAGCTTTTCGCCCCGCTTAAGAGCCAGCGTGGATATATCATCGAAGTGCGAGCCTTCTCTTCTGGGTCAAAGGAAATAGCCCAGGCACGGTCGCAAGATTTGGTTGAGTCCGTCGTCCGTCACCTGGTCCTTCAGTACAACATTCCAGTGTATCGGATCTACGCGGTAGGGATGGGCAACGCCTCGCAGGGCATCGAAAATGCGAAGAATGGCCGAGAGCCAGATCGTATCGAAGTTAAAGTTCTCAAAAGTCTGGACAGACCAGTAGTTGCACCCTTCGCAGATACCCCCTCCGTAGTTCCCCCCTCCGCGGTCCCCCCCTCCTGAGTCGGCTTGATGTCGTCTCCGAGGCATGCCCAAACCAGGGGTGCATATTCAATCCCGTCCTCTTCTCACCCCGTCAAACCCGAGAAGGGGGGAAGGAACCCAGCGCAGAGCCCACACCTGCACAACTAGGCGCCTCCTTCAGAACAACACTCGTGGCCCTGGTTTCGTAACAGGTTGCCAGGCGGCATTTTAGTCCGCGCCTGGCGTCGCGCTGGCGAGGGCGAGAATCGCTCCGGCAAACAGCAGCGTGTCAAAGAAGTAGTTGATCCCCTCCACTTTGACGCCGGTGCTTGGGTCGGCCAGTGCCGCGATCAGGATCGGCCCATAGATGAACACAACCAGCAGCACAAGCCAGGTACCAAGATAAGTTGCCGCCATCCGCGTCTTCTTGGCCAGCAGAATGCTCACCCCGGCAACCACGAGAATTGCGCCCGTCAGGCAGCCTATGAGCAGGTGGCCCGGAATCCAGACGGGCATCAGTTTTTCGAGCGGCACTCCGGGAACGTTCCCTGGGTGCAGAAAGTTTTCAACCCCAAAAAATATGGCGGCGATCGCGACCAACACGCGGCCCACGGTGATGAGCCTGCTTCCGACTTGCCCGCGGCCTTGCTCGCGCAGGGCGTTTCCCGCAAGAATCCAGCCTCCGCCCCCGAACGACATTTCGCGCAGGGCTAACGTCCATCCAAACCGGTCTCTAGGGTTGGCGAGAGATCCCGGGATGTCCATCATCGCCACAAAAGAAAACATCGCGATCCCCCACAGCAGGCCGGACCAGCGCACCTGAATTTTTGTGGCAATGCTCAAAGACGCGGCCAACAGCGCGAAGCCGAAGAAATACGCCCAAAACAATCGCCACGGCATATAAGAGGGCACCATTGACATGAGGGATTCAGCGGCCGAGAGATGCAGGGCGCCGAAGACCGCCAAAGGGGCGGCAAAACACAAATTGCTCAAGGCTACGATTTTGTCCAGGCCGCGGGCCCGCACGATATCGGTTTTGGCAGCCCACAGCGCAACCACGAAAAGCAGGATGCCGGCGCTGCACATCGAGACCACCGTGCGAGAGATCCCCAAAAATGTGGCGAGAATGGTTGTGTGCATGTGGATGCCAGGCGTAGGGCTCGCGCGCTCTGTCTGGAGCATGCCATCCCGCGGCATACGGCGTTTTGAATTGTACGACGAGGAATAGGTGACGGGGGGCTGGCCCATTTTGCGCAATCACGACTGAGGCTATGCAGGTTGCGGAACTTACCTTTGGGCGGGTGGCCCAATTCTGACGCGCTACCAAGAATATGGGTGCCCCATTTCTCGCGTTCTTTGCGAGAAGTGGGGCCTTTGACTCTCCGAGAGGCGGCGTCAGCTGACGGCTGGCCCTTACCTCTTCTCGCCCGCCAGCTTCTTCGAGATTTCTTCCACGATCCTCGGCCGCAGATCGGCCAGCACGCTTTCTACGATGCTGGCGATGGCTGCAGGATCGGAGTTTGGAGAGGCGGCCGAAGCTTCCTGCACAATTTTCTCCGCCCCGGCAGCAACTGCCATGGCCGCGGACTCTGCTTGCGTCGAGGCCGGCGCTCTGGTTTCAAATTCAGCTGTCGAGGGTCCGGCAGACGGGCTTGGGGTCGTGTCCGCGTCTCGAATCTGCCGCCAGCTTGCCCAGGCCGCTGCGGTGCTTGCGACCGTGTCGGATTCTGCAGGTTGCGGCGCCTGATTCTCAATGGGAGCGTTGCCGCTCGCGGCCGCCGCCTTCGCCATCTCAGGTTCGGGTTCGGGCGCGGGCAGCGGTTCTGGCGTGCTTGGCGCTGCCACCGCAGACATTGCGACCGGAACAGCGGAGTCCGCTGGCGCGGTTTCTTCTTGATGCTCAATCCGATGCTCAAACCGATCTTCAAGCCGATGTTCAGATTGACGTTCAGATTGATGTTCAGATTCGGGCGTTGAAACCGTCTCGGCGTGTGCTTCGATCGGCGTCGCTTCCGCTTCCCTGGCCGGCACCGCTGTCGCTTCTGCCTGCTCCACGAACGCGCTTGCGGCTTCCGGCGGATTCTCGTGCGCTGCAATCGCGACAGCTTCCGGTTGCACAGCGTCCACGAATGCCGGAACAGGTTCCGCGGCGGCTGCGCTTATCGCAGGTTCCGGCTCCGGAATGGCAGGAATCGCGACTGGCTCCGCCATTGCATCCACTGACGCAAAGTTTTCCGGCGCCGCCGGCGGTTGCGGTATGGGATCCACAAAACCCGGATGGTTCGCCTCCGCCGCGGCTAAGGCCTCATACGCCTGCTGCATTTCCCTTTCCAGCGAAACTGCCAGCTCTTCTGCCCCCAGCGGCACGGATACCGCCGTCCAATGCGGCACCTGCTCGCCTGTGGCCACGGAGATCTCAGCCGTCGCCGCCATCGTGACCGGAACATCTTCCGGTTCCTCGGCCGCTCGACCGCTTCCGCCTGCCTCCACGCTCGCACCCACGGCCTTGTCCGAAGATGCAACCGTCTCCGCTGCTTCTTCGGATTTGACTTCGCTTACAGCCGCGGCTTTCGCCTCGAGGGGCGTTTCCACTTTCGACTCAGGTTGAGCTTCGGCTGTCGCTGCAGTTTTTTCCGTCGTCGCCGTTTCAGAGGTGTGGGCCTCGGAAGCCGGCAGCTCCGCCGGCGGCGCGGTCGCCACCGTCCCCTGCATCTGCGCCACCGCCGCCGCGATCGCGGCCAGCTCTTCCGGCGTCACATCCTTGGGCAAACCTTCCGGCACTGCCGCGGTCTCGTGCGGTCTTGCTTGATGCTCAGCCGCAGGTTTCTCCACCACCGTGCGCAAATCGCGGTTGACCGGGTTGTAGATCGCGGCCTCGTCCTGCCCCTTCGGCTCCACTTCCGCTTTTTTCTTCTTGCCGGGAAACGCGAGCCGTTCCTTCCATCCCGTGTCGCTGGCATCCTGGCCGCTGCGGCTGGACTCTTCGACCGCCGCAATGGCCCGGGCAAAGCGTCCCGGCTTGGAAGGCTCCGGACGGGGCACAACTTTGTCTTCCAGCTTCGACAGGGCGCTCAGCAGTTCGCTGGCTTCAAAGGGCTTGACGATGAATCCTTCAGCGCGCACCCGCTGCGCTTCCTCGGGCTTGAATGGTTCCAGCTTGCCCACGGTGAGCAGCACCGGGATGCGGGCCGTCTCCTGCGTTTCCTTGAGGCGCTGGCACACCTCCAGGCCGCTGTAGCCCGGCATGTAAACATCCAGGACAATCAGGTCCGGCCTGTGCTCGGCGATCTTCTTCAGGGCCGCCGATCCGTTGTTGACGGTGACGACTTCGTAGCCGGCGTCGGAGAGAATCTTGCGCCCCATGTTCTGGGCGGTCACGCTGTCGTCGGCAAGCAGTATCTTACGGGCCAAAGGGATTCCCTCTGATTGGGGGGAGATACCGCGAAGGTAACCCGCCACACAACGTAAGTCAATGATCGGACGGGAGGTAACGTGGTTACCAGTGGTCAGCATCCACCGCGTCAGCCTCGGTGAATGCCCCCCGATCCAGCATGCCATCTGCCCAAAAACTGAAAAGACCGGGAAGAAAAACCGAATAAACCGGCCGACGCGGAACCTTTTTCCTAAAACTACCGTCCAACCATAGAACCGATAGCCGATGAAGCGCACCGGAGGGTCTCCATGCCCGCAACCCCCGCTCGTTACCGCATCCCCGGTCTTGCTGTTCTTTGCTTGGCTCTCTCCGCCACCTTTGGCGCACAGAACTCTCCCGCCAACCCTGATCTCACGGCTCACGAGTGGGGCACGTTCACCTCCATTGCCGGCAGAGATGGCCGGGCGATCGAGTGGCTGCCGCAGACGGGATCGACCGACCTTCCCCGCTTCGTAGAACACCTTCGCGAAATCAATTTCAAGGAAGGGGTGCGCGGCACCGTGCGTATGGAAACCCCAGTTCTCTACTTCTACTCGCCGCGCCAGACAACTCTTTCGGTGAAAGTCTCGTTTGCCAGGGGTCTGATCACCGAATGGTATCCCCATGCCAGCCAGGTCGAACCCGGCGAAATCCGCGATGCCGAGGCCCTCTACCAGCGGCACACCAGCGGGAGCATCGCATGGAATTCGGTTATCGTGGCCCCGGAGTTGGTAGCCAGTTTTCCGCGCGAAGGTCGGGGGAGCCAGTACTACGCCGCTCGGGAAACTTCGGCCGCGCCCCTGATCGTCAAAAGTTCAGCCGGAAGTCAGCAGGAGAAATTTCTCTTCTACCGCGGAGTCTCCACCTTCGCCGTCCCCATCGCCACAACCCTGACGCCTGGAGGCAAGCTGCGCCTCACAAATCTCGGCCAGGAAGAAATCCCCAGCGTGATCCTCTTCGAGCGCCGCGGAGACAAGCTCGGCTACCGTCTCGGTGGCGCGCTGCAGACGGAAGTTTCGCTCGACCCTCCCGAACTAACCGCCACGTTTGATTCGATGAGCCGCGATCTCGAGGACATCCTGACCGCTCAAGGTCTCTATCCCGACGAAGCGCGCGCCATGATTGAAACCTGGCGCCAGTCGTGGTTTGAGGAAGGCAGCCGCCTGTTCTACATAGTGCCCAGGCACTTTGTGGACGCCATCCTGCCTCTCACCATCAATCCTGCCCCTGCCCAGATCACGCGTGTCTTTGTGGGAAGGTTGGAACTCATCACGCCGGCCACCGAACAAGCGGTGGAGCAGGTGCTCGCCGCCCATGACCGAGCCGCTTTGCAAAAATATGCCCGGTTTCTGCAGCCCATTCTCGAAGAGTTGCGGGCAGCCAATCCAGAGAAAGCGCAGCAGTTGGACAAAGACTTGGAGCTTACGTATAGCACGGGAATGCCACAGACGCCGCCCGCGGAGTGAGGACGCTTTGGGCTTTCCTGATGGCTGAGGGCTGATGGCTGACAGCTGCCCTTAGAACGGAACGATCTTCTTCATTCCCTTCTTTTTCTTCTTCTTGCTGCTGGAAATATCCTGATCGCTGGCCAGGTTGGCGCTGGAATCGGCGCTCGCCGTCGCCGTGCTGCTCGATTGCCCCTGCTGAATTTCGTTGACCTGGACCGGTGGCGGCAAGGTCTGGGCGCCTGATGCAGCCGCCTGAGTTTCTTGTATCGGCTTCAGCTCGTTCGGATCCGGAGCGGCATTGGGCTTGAGTTCATTGGCATCCGGCGCAGCGGTCGGCTTCAGTTCATTCGGATCCGGCGCATTTGTCGGGTTCGGACGGGCAAAAGGCTGCCCGTTCGCCGGAGCCGTATCCGATCGCGGAGCGGGATCGTTCGGCCCGGGCTCTCCAGTCTTCCCGCCATTCACTATTTCCCCGGCCAGGCCGCGCTCTCCGGCAGGAAGTCCCATCGCCTGCCGCATCGACGTCGTCACCACATCTCTGGCCGCAACCGGCGTGGGATCCACCAATGTCGGCTCGCCCACCTTCGCCGCCAGCCCCGTGTCCGGTCCCTTCTTCACCACGCTCATCAACTTCTGCAGCGTGGTAGCTTCCCGTCGGCTCTCCTCTTCCGCCTTGCTCTGCGCCAGAGCCGCTTTCGTCGGACGCGGGATCGGCTGGTGCAACGCCGCCAGCCGTCTCTTGGCGTCATCTTCGCGGTTCATCGCGGGATACCGGGTGATGATCTTGGAGTAGGCCGCGCCAGCCTCTTTGCTCAAAGCCTCCACAAAATTGGCCTTCGCAGTTTCGCCCACGCAACCGGGCTGGGGATTGGTCTTGGTGCAAGTCGGCTTCGAGCGCACCGCCGCGATCTGCGCCTCATAGTTCTGCCCCAGCAGATACAGCGCCTCGTCGGCCTTGCTGTACAGCGGATATTTTTCCGCCAGCGACTGCAACCGCGCGATCGACGCCGGATACGACTGCCGCAGGAAATAGAACCGTCCAATGCCGAATTCCCGGTCGGCCAGCACCTCCTGGACTTCCAGCAAGCGCTGCTTGGCTTCCGGCACCAGCTTGCTGTCGGGGAATTGCAGGATCACATTCCTGTATTCGTCCTCGGCGCGCTTGGCGTGGGTGTAATCCCGGTCTGCTTTTTCCATCTGCTGGAACTGGATGTTGGCGATCTTCAACTGCGCCTCGGCCGCCTCCGGCATATTGGGAAAGAATGTGATGAAGTCGCGATACTCCTGCTCCGCCTGCGCCAGCGACGCCGTGCCGCCCTCGGCATACCAGGAGTCGCCCACCGCCAGCTTGGCGCGCGCCACAAATTCCGAATCCGGATACGTGGTGATCAGCGTCTGCAGCGTCATGCGGGCGACGTCGAAGCGGTTGTGCTTCATCGCGTCCATCGACTTGTCGAACAGCACCTTATCCGGCTGCTTCGACCCAATCCCGGCCAGCGGGTTCACGGATTTCTTGTTGGTGCAGCCGACGGTAATCGTCAGCAACAGGCCGACCACCGCAAGCAATGAACCTCGACGTGACATAAGACCTCGACTCAGAATTTCCAATTGCCAACTTCCAATTGCCAATTTGAGGGGCACAAGGTTTTCAATCGCCAATTGGAAATTGACAATTGAAAATTCCAATCAGCCTGTGGCCCGCTTCAGACCCGTTGCAGCGCCGCTTCCATCGCCGCCTTCAGCAGCGCCTGCGCATTCTTCCTTGGATCACCATTGCCGAACACGGCGTTGCCCGCCACCAGGATTTCCGCGCCCGCCCGCACCACATCGGCAACGGTTTCCAGCGCCACGCCGCCATCCACTTCGATGCGAAAGCTCAGCCCGCGTTGGCCACGAATCTCCGCCAACCGCCGCATTTTGTGCAGTGTGGACGGAATAAACTTCTGCGCTCCGAAGCCCGGATTCACCGACATCACCAGCACATAGTCGACAATCTCCAGCACTTCCTCGAGCGTGTTCACCGGCGTTGCCGGATTGATCACCACGCCCGCCCGGCAGTCGTGGCTCTTGATCAGATGCAGCGTGCGGTTCAGGTGCCGGCAAGCTTCCTGGTGCACCGAAATCCAGTCCGCGCCCGCTTCGGCAAACGTCGGGATGAAGTCGTCGGGATTCTCAATCATCAGGTGGCAGTCGAGCGGCAACTCGGTGGCCCGGCGCAGCGACTTCACCACCGGCGGTCCAATCGTCAGGTTAGGGACAAAGTGCCCATCCATGATGTCCACATGGATGACACTGCCCCCGCCTTCGCCCGCGGCGCGCACCTGCTCACCGAGACGGGCAAAGTCCGCCGAAAGAATCGAAGGTGCCAGCTCGATCAAAACCTGGTCTCTCGTGCGCCTGGGCTCGCGTAAGGAAACTGCTTAGGGAAATTCTAACACGCAGGAACGAAGTGCCGGCCACTGTCTCCTCGTCCGGCACTGTTGTGAGTGCCTCAGCACGTCCTTCAATCGGACACCACCGCAGCTCCGGTCTCAACCTCACGATTCGTATTCACAATCGCAGTCACGATTCGTATCAGGGCATCGCTTCAGCGATGCCATAACGGGCCACCCCTGTCATCGCACCTTCAGGGGCTGCCCTTGCGATTCTGATCATCCCGCATCGCGCGCTCAGCTACCGCTTTCCACTTGCCATATAGCCCGTAGCCTCAGCGTGAGAAATCGCCTCTGCTGCGTACGTAAACGTTCCTTTCTCCTTCACCTCGCGCGCCGCGCGGACGAACCCTCCCAAAGCGGCGCGGGCGAAGGATCCGCCCACGCTGATCCGCTTCACCCCGGCGGCTGCCAGCTCCTCCACCGAATAGGTCGCACCCTTCAAGCCCATGACCACGTTCACCGGCCTCGAAACCGAGGCGCAAACCTCGCGGATCGCTTCCAGGCTCGGAAGTCCCGGCGCATACACCACATCGGCGCCAGCTTCGGCAAAAGCTTTCAATCGCCGTATAGTGTCGGCGAGGTTGGGCCGGCCATGCAGGAAGTTCTCCGCCCTGGCCGTCAACAGGAACTGGCAATCCTGAGCCGCCTCTACCGCGGCCTCGACCCGCTCCACCGCAAGTTCGAATTCATAAATAGGATCTTGCGGATCGCCGGTCGCATCCTCGATCGATCCTCCGGCCAGGCCGATATCCGCCGCCAGTCGAATGGTCGCTGCGCATGTTTCTGGCGAACGACCGTATCCGTCCTCCAGATCAGCCGACACGGGCAAGTGCGTCGCCTCGACAATGGACTTCGCGTTCTCCAAAATGTCATCCCGGGTGAGCCCTGCCGCGCCGTCGCGAAGTCCCATGGAGAAAGCGTAGCCGGCGCTGGTCGTCGCCAGCGCTTCGAAACCCAAGGCCGTCAGAATTCTGGCGGTTCCTGCATTCCACGGATTCGGGACCACAAACGCCCCAGGCCGTTCATGGAGCGCCCGAAATGCTCTGTATTTCTCCTCGCGGGTCACGGTCGTAGTCCTCCTTAAATGGGTCACGTTGATAGGATTCTCGAATTGTGCCACACGGCACAGAATGTCCAGCTGTCGCGGGACTCCCCAGTTCATCCACCACAGAGGACACGGGGTAACACAGAGGCTGGTCCTCGGATTTCCTCAGTGATCCCCTGTGTCCTCTGTGGTGGATCAGCTAAACTCCGCGTGCACGACAGTTCAAAGCATCCGTTGTCAAACTTGGACATCCGCGCTGCCGCGCCGGACGATGTCCCCGAAATCCTGCGCCAGCGCCGCGCGATGTACGAAGACATGAACTATCAGGATGCCGCCGCGCTGGCCGCGATGGTGTCCGTTTCGGCTAGATACCTGGCAAGAGCCGTGGCGGATGGATCCTTTCGAGCATGGCTGGCCTCGGCTGGAAATCGCGTCGTGGCCGGAGGCGCAGTCATAATCTCTCCCTGGCCGGCGCATCCATACGATCTGGAATGCCGCCGCGCCACTATTCTCAACGTGTACACCTATCCGGAATATCGCCGCCGCGGCATCGCCCGCCTTCTCATGCAGACGATGATTGACTGGTGCCGGCGCGAAGATTTCGCCCACATCGATCTGCATGCCAGCGAGGATGGACGCCATCTCTACGAGTCCCTGGGATTTGAGCCGACGAACGAGATGCGGCTCAAACTGCGGTGAGAATTGTTGATTGTTGATTTCTGATTGATGATTGAACCCCTGCTGCCGCCGCGTCTTTCAATCATCAATCAGCAATCAACAATCAGCAATTGAAGGGTGCTAGACTTTCCCCATGCTCGCCGGTTACGCGGTGCACGTGGAGAACTCCCGCGGACGCCGCTTTCCCGAGCCTCCTCATCCCTACCGCAACGACTTCCAGCGCGACCGCGACCGCGTCATTCATGCCCGCGCCTTCCGCCGCCTCGAAGCGAAAACGCAAGTATTTACCCGCCGCTATTCCGACCACTTCCGCAACCGGCTCACGCACACGCTCGAGGTTTCGCAGATTTCCCGCACCATCGCCGCGCAACTCGGGCTGAATGTCGATCTGGTGGAAGCGCTCGCGCTGGTCCACGACCTCGGCCATCCGCCCTTCGGCCACGCCGGCGAAAAGGCGCTCGACGCCGCCATGCGCGCCCACGGCCTCTTCTTCGATCACAATCTCCACGCCCTGCGCATCGTGGAAGATTTCGAGCAACGCTACGCCGCATTCCGCGGCCTGAATCTCACCTTCGAAGTGCGCGAGGGCATCATCAAGCACTCGCATGACTATGATCCGAAACAACATCCCGAACTGGCCGAGTATCTGCTCGAGCAGCGTCCTCCGCTCGAAGCGCAACTCATCGACCTGACCGACGAAATTGCCTACGATACCGCCGATCTCGATGATGGCTTCGAAGCCCATCTGCTTTCACTCGAGGAAATCCGCGAGGGCGTGCCCGTCTTCGAGCGCTTCTTTCCCGAGGTCGAGCGCATCTACCCGGACGCTCCTCACAAGCTGCAATTCAATGAAGCTTTGAAGCGCGTGCTCAACCGCCTGGTCGGAGACTTGATCACCAATACGCAGTGGCGAGTGAAGCAGTCGGGAATCCAAACCTTGGACGACGTGCGCCATCATCCCGAGCGCCTGGCCGCGTTCAGTCCAGAGGTCGAGGCGGAACGCAAACAGGCAAAAGCGTTCCTCTACGAGAATCTTTATTTCAGCGAGGCGCTGGCCTCCGAAAAAGATGACGCCGAGCGCATCATCAGCGAACTATTCGCCTTCTGGATGGAGAACCCCGCCAGCCTTCCCCCCAACTATCGCGAGAAGGCCGAGGAAGAGCCGCTGCCCCGCGTCATCTGCGACTACATCGCCGGCATGACCGACCACTTCATCTCCGAGCAGTACGAGAAGTATTGTGGGACAGTGGGGTAGGCCGTAACCAGCACGGACAACCCTTCCCTGCTGCTTGCAATCCCAACTCAATGGCCGCAAACTTGGGAACCCCTGGCGTTCTTTCTGCGTCGGTATGAGTGTGGGAGGAGTTGAACATGAGCCAGCCGAGTGGCTTTTTCCCTTTTCGTCTTCTCTGCCCTTGCTTGCTGTCCCTGGCTCTATGGAGTGGATCATCTGCCATCGGCCAGGCCGCCTCCCCGCAGGCTACTTCAGAAACCGACCCCGAGCGCAAGCATGCCATCGAGGTCTACAAAGACGGCAAAATGGTGGAAGCGATGCCGCTGTTCGAGAAACTGGCGGCCAATTATCCCAAAGACGTCGTTGTGTGGGAGTGCTGGGGCGTATCCACGCTGGGGTATTCCCAAATCCTGACCGATCCCGAACTGCGGAAAAAGGCCCGGGTGCGAGCCCGCACCATTCTGCTTAAAGCCAAGGATCTGGGCGACACCAGCAATCTGCTGCAGACGCTGTTGGGCATGCTTCCGGAAGACGGGGGAAACGTCAGCTACTCGCCACGGCAGGAGGTAAACGACATTATGCAGCACGCCGAAGCCGATTTTTCCCGCGGAGATCTTGACCAGGCTCGCGACGGTTACATTCACGCTTCGCTGCTGGATCCGAACCTTTATGAAGCGCCACTGTTCACCGGAGACGTTTTCTACAAACAACATAAGCCCGGGAGTGCCGGGGAATGGTTCAAGCGCGCAATCCAGATCGATCCCAACCGCGAAACCGCCTACCGCTATTGGGGAGACGCTCTCGTTTCCCTAGGCGACATGCAGAGCGCTCGGGAGAAGTTCATCCAGGCTGTGGTGGCCGAACCCTATGGCCGGAATTCCTGGATGGGACTCAACCAATGGGCGGGACGAGTTAAGGTCACGCTCAACTGGGTGCGGTTGCAGGACAAGAGCGCGGTGACGCAAAAAGACGACAAAAACATCAACATCACGCTGGACAACAGTTTGAAAAAAGATGACCCGAACATGACCGCCTGGCTCACCTATGCTATGGGGCGTGCCTCCTGGCACGGGGAAAAGTTCAAGAAAGAATTTCCCGAGGAACCCAAATATCGTAGAACCATGCGCGAAGAGGCCGACTCCCTGCATCTGATGGTTACGGTGCTGCTGGAGCAGAAAGATTTCGAGAAAAAGAAGAAGGACCTAGACCCTGCGCTGTTGCAACTGGTGCACGTCGACCAAGCCGGATTCATCGAGCCGTTTGCTCTTCTCAATCGCGCCGATAACGAAATTATCCAGGACTACGCTGCCTACCGCGCGGCCAACCGGGACAAGATTTACCGTTACCTCGACGAGTTCGTGGTCCCGAAAGCGCCTCAACCTGCCGCAGACCGATGAAGGTCCAGCTCGACGATTCGTAAGCTGCTCCGTTCTTTGCGATTCTTCGCGCCGGTCCCGGCGCATCTCTCGTCTATTGAAATTTTATCGGTTGAAAACAAAGCACTTACCTAAGAACGAGCAACAGTAGTGACAAGCCGACTTGACATGCATGTTCTTTTGATCATACACTGGCATGGAAAGTGAGCTTTACATGACGCCGAACATCCTAAACCGGGTCAAGGAGTTGCGCAGCGCCCGCGGATGGACGCAGGAGCAACTCGCCAAGGCCGTGGGAGTATCCCGCCAGAGCATCAATTCGATTGAGCGCGACCGCTACGTCCCGAGCCTGCTGCTGGCGCTGACGTTTGCCCGGGTGTTCGGCTGTTCCACCGACCAAATCTTCACGCTGGAGGGCGAAAAATGAACATTCCTATTGTCGGCAAGGTCGTCGATGAACGTTTTCTGAACCACCGCCTCCGGGCCACCAGCCTCGCCGGGATCATCGGCGGCATCTTGGCTATTTGTCTGTTTGCCTACCGCTACTACTTCAACCATCTCTGGAGTTGGGATCTTTTCGCGGTTGCGGTGACCATTGTGGCGGTCAAGTTGACGGTGATGATCTGGTATCGAGTAAACGACTAAACGTGAATGGAGAAAAGATGATTTTCCAAAAGCAACTGAAAGCCCCCGTTCTGATCTGCATCGGCATGATGTTCCTGGCGATCGCACTGCTTTGGCCGAAGTTTCTTCATCCAGCCAGCACCTTCGGACAAAATCTGAGTGACGGAGTGTGCGGACTCATGTTCGGTCTTTCGATCGGCATAAACCTGTGCGCCATGATCTTGGCTTCCCGCCAACGCCGCTGCAGTGGGAACTAGACCGGGGGAATGGCTGCTGTACTCGCCAGACCAAATCAATGAGTTACGATTGCGAACCTTTCGCATGTAATAACTTATAGATATATACCGCAGCCAGGCCACCTCCTAGCCTCGCCAGACGACTTTGCCATCCGGATGACCTTCTGGCGTCACCTCGAACACAAATGTCGATCCTGAGCGTCCCTAGGCCCTCTAGCGTCGGTTTTAGGCGCGGATCAGATCGGGGTTGGGAGTCTGGTTTTCCGGGGGCCAGGAGACTGGAAATGTAAGTCCCATGGAATCAATAACAGTAGAAATCGACTTCGTTTGAAATCAACTATTTCCGAAAGCGATTGTAGAGGCGACGATGATGCTGGGGCTCAGGACTCGGTGCTCAGTAGTCGCGACTCGCTACTTACTCTCCTCCCGCCATTTCCGCCACCACATCAAACAGAATCCTCGGACCGCGCCGCACTTCCTCCACGCGGATGCGTTCGTCGTTGCCGTGCTCGGTGTTTCCCTCTTCGTCGGTTGCGGTGTAGGGATTGAATCCATAGGCGTTGATCCCCAGCGGACGGTAGCGCTGGTTTTCGGTGTAGCCGCTGGTGATGAGCGGCACCACGGGCGTTCCCGGGAAATAGTGCGCCGACACTTTTCGGACGACATCGTATAGCGCAGTGTTGGTGGGCGAGTAGTTGGCTTGGCGGAATTCCAGGTTCAGCGGCTCCACGGTCACGTTGGGATCGTTCACCACGCGCCGGACCGCCTGCAGCACCGCTTTCGGATCGCCGCCGGGCAGAATGCGGACATCGAGATTGGCCCAGGCCTCCGGCGCAATCACGTTGGTCTGCTCGGAGCCGTTCAGCATGGTGAGGGAAATGGTGTCGCGCAGCAGATAATTCAGCGACTCGTCCTGCTCCACTTCGTTCTGAAACTTCTTGTCCTCGATGGACTTGCGAATATTGCGATACTGGCGCGCCCGCTCCGGGGGTTCGTAGGGAGCCATGTCGCGCAGGAACTCATCCACCACGGGCAACACCTTCAGCGGCGTGCGATAGGTGAGGATGCGCTCGAGCGCGCGCACCAGCCGGTTGGGCGCCGAATCGGCGATCGGGCGGGAGGCGTGCCCGGGCCTGCCATGCGCCACCACGTGCAGCCAGAACGTGGTCTTCTCGCCCACGTCGACGCCCATGTATTTCACTTTGCCGTTCTCGAGCAGATTCTCGCCACCCTCGTTGATCAGGAATTCGGCATTCTCCAGCAGGTCGCGCTGATGTGCGATAAACCAGTCGGTGCCGGTGTTGTCGACCTCTTCGTCGGCGACGGCCAGGAAGATCACGTCGCGATCCAGCGCAATCTTTTCGCGCGTGAGCATGACCATCACCATCAACTGCGCCAGGCCTTCATCTTTCATGTCCTGCGCGCCACGGCCCCAGATGTAGCCGTCCTTGATCTCGCCGCTGAAGGGTGGAACTCGCCAGTGGGCGGCGTCGCTGGTGACGACGTCCATATGGTTGAGCAGGATGATGGGACGCTTCGCCTCGGCCGTGGTGTGCGGGAGGCGCGCCCACAGATCGCCGCGTCCCGGAGAGTATTCGAAGACGCGATTCTCGATGCCTTCCTGGTCGAGAATCTTCTTGAAGAATGCGACGGCTTTCATTTCGTTGCCCGGAGGATTGGTAGTGTCGATGCGCAGATAGTCTTGCATCCACTGCACGGCGAGATCGCCGTATCGTTGCCAGTGTGCGACGGGAATACGCGGCGAGTTGGAAGGCAGAATTTCGGCGAGTGCGGAAGAAGAAGAGGATGTCGCGGCGGCCTGAAGCGGGCTGACGGAAGCGAGCAGAATGCAAAAGATGGCGCAAAAAATAACTGGCGGGAAGACACTTCGTCCGCTGGACGTGCGCAAAAAACGTTCCCACTGACTAACCGTGTTTCCCAAATCTGCCTCCGGGTGTGATTGTGCGATCCACGCAGTTTTTATATCAGGTTTGCCAAAATTACCCTGCAGAGACAGTCCATCCCACCGGGTAGGGCGTACAATAGCTTTATATTTCAATAGTTTAGCTGCTTCGGACTGGGTTCCGTTTTGGCATCCGAACTGTAATAGACAGGATAGGCGCCAAGTACGGTGGCGCTCACGGCTTCAGGCTGGCGTTGCGTCAGCGCCGGCCGGCAAACGCTAAGATCGCTTGCCTTCTTATTCCGTAGGGGACGCAATTAAATCACGCAACACGCCCGTTATGGCGTGCTGGAGTGGAGCCCCAAACGCTCCCCCACTTGGAGGAAGTTCCATATGAACAACCGCATACTGATTGCCCTGCTACTGGCCGCAGTGCTAGCGTTGCCGGCCTTGGCTCAAACCTCGCCTTCCCAGGATCAATCGGCGCCTGCCGCCGCCCAAACCACGCAGTCCACGGACACAGCGACGGGTAAAGCGCCATTGGCGCCGCCCAGCCGCGAAGGCTTCTGGGGACGCGTCAATCCTTTTGCCCGCAAGAATTATGTGAAGCGGCAGACCGACCCGATCCGCGACCGCGTCAACGAACTGGATGACCTGACCGCCTCCAACAGCAAGGCGATCAAAGACACCGACTCGCGCGCGCAGTCCGGCATCAAGCTGGCTTCCGACAAGGCCGATCAAGCCGACCAGCACGCCATCGACGCCGGTAACAAGGCGAGCACGGCGCAGCAGACGGCGCAGCAGGCCACCGCCCGCATTCAGACGGTCGAGACCGTGGTCGGCAACATCGACCAGTACAAGGCTTCGAACCAGACCGAGATTCGCTTCCGGCCGGGCCAGACCGTGCTGAGCAAGAACGCCAAGGACGCCATCGACGAGATGGCGGCCACGGTAAAGGGCCAGCGCGGCTACATCATCGAAGTGCAGGGCTTCTCGTCCGGCAAGGGCCAGGTGGCCATCCAGAATTCGCAGAAGATGGCGGAGTCGGTGGTGCGCTACCTAGTGCTCAACCACGAGATTCCGGTCTACCGCATTTATCTGGTGGGGATGGGCAACGCTCCCATCGCTACCGATGAGAACGCGAAGACCAAGCGGATCAGCGGCGGCCGCGTCGAGATCAGCCTGCTGAAGAACGATCTGGAGCAGCTGGCTTCGACCGGTTCGGGCATGGCCGATCAACAACAGCAGCCGAAGTAAGTTTGGGACCCACAGGCGCCTCGCCTGAGTCCCTCCCCCCAGAGAAAGCCTCTCGCGGAAGCGAGAGGCTTTCTCGTTTTGGGGGGAACGCTGGATTCCGGGGCCAGTTATTCTCCGCCACTTGTAAAGGATGTCTAGGGACAGAATGTAAAGAATGTCCGGGACTTTACAGGTTTTCGACAGGTGGGGTGCTACGGACGAGGGTATCGGGGCATCGGCGAAGAAAACAGAACTTTGAGGTCCGTGGTGCCCACTCGTCGAAAACCGCGACGAGCGGGGCAGCCTCGATAGTGGAGATGGAAGCATGTATGGGCCAGCCCCCTACTGAAGCCCGTTCCACACCATTCGGTGGAAAAGTTCATCCATCTCGCCCGGTGGTTCCTTCGCGCCGTGGTCGAGCCACCATCGCAGCAGAGACAACAGGCTCCCGGCCAGTGCAAAGGCGCGAGCAGCCAACTCACCATGCGGAATCTTTGGAAGACGCTTGGATTCTCTGAGTCGATGCTCGATGCTGCGCGCAAAGTAGCCTTGCGCAAGATCGAAGAAATCGTTGAGACGGCCTGCGTCGGCAAGGATGCGATAGAGCTTGCTTTGGTTCTCGATATGCTCAAACATCTCCGCCACGGGGACAACTCGACGCGATATTTCTTTGCGAACGCTGAGCGATGTGCTCATCGTCTCGAGGAAGACTTCCAACTGGCTGAGGAGTAAGTCGTTTTTGTCGCGGAAGTGAAGATAAAAGGTAGAGCGGCCAACCGAGGCGCGGTCCAGCACATTCTGCACCGTCACGTCTTCGATCGGCTTCTCGTGGATCAATGCCACGAATGCACTGCCGAGCCGGTGGCGCGTGCGCCGGGCGCGTTCATCGGGTTTGCGCGGCGGTCTGTTTCGATGTGCCCCTCGCCCGGCATTTTGCCGCGATTTGGACCCCTCATTCTTGGACATCAACCGCCTCTTTGTTCAACAACTCCGAATCCGCCATCGACTTTGCGGCGAATGACCGCTACAGTCCGAATCATAGGACAAATAACTGCGCACGGCAGCGCAGTTTCTCCAATCAGCAAGTGGGAACACAAAGGAGATGGACGATGAATCGCATCCATTCACTCGCATTTGGGACCATCTTGATCCTCGCATTGAATGTGGCCGCACAACAAACGGGTACCGCACCTGGCTCTGCCGACAAAAGCGAGCAACGCCAGACCAGCATGCAAGACAACGTGCCGAGCGCCGACGAACAGCTGAAAGTCCTGGCTACCAAGCTTGATCTCACCGATGATCAGCAGGCCAGAATTATTCCAATCCTTCAAGGCCTTCATGACGCCACGGTCAAGATCTCACAGAACCGAAGCTTGTCACGCGAAGAGCGTCTGGCCAAGGTGAGGCCAATTCGCTACAAGGCGCACGACCAGATCCGTGCAATTCTCAACGACGAGCAAAAGAAAAAGCTCGAGCAGTATATGCAGGGGCCGCACCCTGAGATGCATGGCAACCTGAGCGGAGCAACATCACCACCGCAGAATTAGGGGATTTCTGTCCCGTATGAAGACTCCCACTCCGCGGGGAGCGGGGCATCCTCAATTGTGGTAGCGTCGGCAAGAAAGGACGGGCCAGCCGGCCCTGTTAACAATACCTATGGTGGAACAAAGGAAGAAACAGCTGTTCAGACTCGCCCAGATCATGTGAATCAGTGGATTGGATGGAACTCGTGGTAGATTGCTGGGGTTATGAACCGCATCGGTGCTGCTCAGGTTCTCTGTCTACTCTTCCTGTCGGCTTCATCGGGCCAAATGGGCACCCCAGTCACCCTACGAATGAGTTGGGCACTGGGAGACACTCGTTACGGTCCGAATTTCGTATCTCTTCAAACCAAGTGTGCCAACCCAGCCTCGAATTGCTCATGCGTCATGAATTTTAGGGTCATTAGCTCCTCCCCCAACTCAGCCGCGTTCGCTGATTACATACGGTCGTTCGGCAAGAACGACGTTCCTGTGACTTTCAAGGTGCTGCACGGCACTGACCACAGATTCCTTGGAGCAGCGCTGATGTCAGTCGGAGATTGGTCCAGTGAAAAGTTTGCAACGAATGATCGTTTACTCGGGGTTCAGATCAAGTTTGAACCAGCAGGTAAGGGTAGGAGCCGCGTCCCGTTCAACAGCCCCGGCGATTGCTTTCCACCCGATTGATTGGTTCCTGTTGAAACATCGCTATAGCACTCATTGACCTTCACACCTGCAAGGTCTATCCCCTTTTCCCGTTTGACCCTTCCGTTCAGTCTCATCTAGACTCGGCTCTCAGCGGGGTTCTCATGAAACGAATTGCAGGAATGCTGCTTTTGTTCCTCCAATTGGCTTTTCCCTTCGATCTCTTATCCTGGGCTGACGACGATCAGGGCCAACATCATCACGAAGATCTGAATGAAACGCAGCTGGGGACGGTGCATTTTCCGGTGTCGTGCGCGGAGGCGACGCAGAAGCCGTTTACCCGCGGCGTGGCGCTGCTGCACTCGTTCTGGTACGAGGCAGCGGAGAAGGAATTCGGGCAGATCGTGGTGGACGATCCGCAATGCGCGATGGCGCATTGGGGCGTGGCCATGAGCCTGTGGCATCAGCTATGGAATCAGCCGGACGAGAAGGTAATTGCCCACGGCCTGGCGGAAGTTCGCGCGGCCGAAAAACTGAAAGGCAAGACGACGGCGCGCGAGAGGGCTTACATCGCGGCGGTGGCGGCCTTCTACAGCGACTCGAAGAAGCTCGGCCACGACGCGCGGGCCAAGTCGTACTCCGACGCGATGAAGAAGCTGTACGAAACCTATCCTGACGATCATGAGGGGGCGGCGTTCTATGCGCTGTCCTTGCTCGCCTCGGAGCCGCACGACGACCCAACTTTCGCCAACCGCAAACAGGCGGCGGCGATTCTCGAAAAACTATTTGCGATTGAGCCTGATCATCCGGGCGTGGCGCATTATCTGATCCACAGCTACGACAAGCCGCAACTGGCGCAGCTGGGATTGCCCGCGGCGCGGCGTTACGCGCAGATTGCCCCAGCGTCTCCGCACGCACTGCACATGCCGTCGCATATTTTTGCCCGGGTGGGGCTGTGGCAGGACGACATCAATTCCAATTTGGCTTCCATCGCGGCCACGCGCAAGATGGCGGCCATGCACATGGCGGGCGAAGGCCACCAGTTCCACGCCATGGATTTCCTGTTTTATGCCTACATGCAGAGCGGACGCGACGCCGAGGCCAAGGCGCTGATCGAGGAAATTCGCGCCATGCCCAACAAGCACGACGATATGTACGGCAAGGGGTACGATCCGCACGCGGCGGCGCTGGCGCACCTGAGCGCGCTGTATCCGATCGAGATGCATGACTGGGCGGCTGCGGCGGCGCTACCTCCGGCAGCGGTTGCGGGCACGGCGGAAGATTCGGTGATTTACTGGGCACGCGCGATTGGGGCGGCGCATCTGAGGAAGCCGGATGAGGTGCGCAAGGATATTGCTGCGCTGGAGAGCATCCATCAACGGCTGGTGAAGGAGAAGTCAGAATTTGCCGAGGCGGTGGAAGACGATCGCAAGGAGGCCCAGGCGTGGCTGGCATTCTCCGAAGGCAAATACGACGATGCGGTCGAGGCGCTGCGTCCGCTGGCCGACAAGGAAGATTCGCTGGGCGAGGAGCCGGAGGGCCTTCCGGCGCGGGAGATGATCGCCGATATGCTGCTGGAGGCGAAGCGTCCGCAGCAGGCGCTGGCCGAGTATCAAACCGATTTGAAGCTGAATCCGAATCGCTTCGACGGGTTATACGGCGCGGCGCGGGCGGCTGAACAAGCGGGCAAGGGGAGCGAGGCGTCGGAATATTACGCGCTGCTGTTGAAGATATGCGACGGCTCGCATTCTACGCGGACGGAGTTGAGCCAAGCATGGGCAGCAGTGCAGGCACAGGCAGGTCTGTCAGAGTAAAAGCATGGGTGCAGGCTCCTCGACAGGAGGACTGCCATGAGGATCCGCCGCGATTCGGTTTTTATTTCGAGCGTGCTCTTTACCATTGCACTGGTTTGTCTGGTGCCGGGGTTCCTGCAGATGCTTGACTCCGGTTTCCAGGCTGAAGCCAGACGGACAGGCGACTTAGGCGTCGCTTCGCTCGCAATTATTTTTGTCGGATTAATTGTTACGTGGACGGGATATCTGAACAGAGTTCGATGGACATGGTTTGTCATGTTCATCATCACCTGGGTTTGGGCATTCCCGCTTCTGGTCTTACCCCTTCTCCAGGGCACTCTTACCTTAGGTTGGGCTGAGTGGCTTTACAGCGCCATCTACCAGGCCGGATCAACCCGAGATTGGGCGGAGTCGGTTTTGATCTTCGCGCTGATGGTGATCGCGCTGCTTCTGCCGCTAAGAGCGTTTGTTCGCGGCGAGAAGACGCCGGCACGGAGTGAAAGTCCGTCACTGAGGCGCGTCGGCGTATCCGTCACGGCCGTTCTGGTGATTGTGGCGGCAATACTAGCCTGGATACACACTCGCACCTATACGCTGACACCTTCCGAGTTGAATTCGTGGGAACAATTCCCGCCGCCGCCACCACCGCCAGCCTGGCCTAACTCCGGCAACCCGAAGAATTAGCGACATCCAGCGTTGCGAGTAATTTGCTCATGCAGCCCCTAAAGGGGCGACCGAAGGTCAGCGGAAACGGCATCGCTGAAGCGATGCCCTGATACGAATCCTAACTCCGAAAGAACATCATCCTTGCAGCCAGCGCGCTGTCATCGCCAGCGCGCCCGGCAGTGCGTTGTACTCGATCCGGCGGCGAGCCCCGTCTTCTGCTCGGCAGTTCTTATTGCTTGGCAGTCTGCTCGAGATCGTTCTTCAGCAGGCTGACTTCTACGCGCGTGCCGCTGGTGCGCTTGGCGGAAGCGTTGCCCATCCCAATCACGTAGATGCGGTAGGCCGGGACCTCATGGTTTAACACCAGGTAACGCACCACCGAGTCCGCTACCTTTTTCGAGTTGGCGATCGCGGCCTGGCCCTGACCCGACGAGAAGCCCTGCACTTCGAGGATGTAGCCGCGCTGATTCTTCAGCTGGGCGGCCATCTCGTCGAGCGCGTCCTTGGCCTGCTTGCTCAACACGGTCTGGCCGGGGCGGAAGCGGATCTCGGTCTGCGCTCCGGACTTGTACTGATCGAGATTGCCGACCTTCGTCTCGACTGCGACGAGGCGGGTGTCCGCGGCGGACGCCATCTGCTGGGCCGTTTGAGCCTTGTTGCCGGCTTCCACGGCGTGCTGATCGGCCAGGCTGGCCTTTTCGGAAGCCAGCTGAATGCCTTGCTGCGATCGCGTATCGATGTCCCTGATCGCTTTCCGGTTCGATTCGGTGATCTCATCCAGTTCGTTGACCCGGTCCTGGATGGGCTGAACGTGACGCCGGACGTACCCCTTGCCGGCATAGGGGTGGAAGATGAGAGCGGCTATGCTGGGCTCATCGCCGTCCCAGAAGTCCTGGCTAGACGGAGGCTGCGCCTGATCTTTGGCGGTCGCCGTCTGTGAAGCGGGAGCAGTTTGACCGGCAGATGCGGCCGGCTGCGCGCTGGAATTTGAGTTGGTTTGCTGCGCGAATGCGGGAAGCGCAAGCGCTACGGACAAGAGCAGGGTGGCGAATAGGCGATTCTTCATATCCTCTTCCTTTCGAGTGGGAAGTCTGGGGGCTCCACTCCAACCTGATGGCCAGTGCTGGCGCTACGTGTCTTAGGAGCCAGCAGTTGTCAAGCCCAGGAAACGAGGTCTGTTTCTTGCTTAGAGATACGATCTCAAAACGACCAGGTCTTGCGTTGCAATGACATTGTAGCGCCGAAGCGGGTGGAGGACGGTCAAGAAATTCGGTGAGGAGTCATTCTTGTGGAAGGAGGTGATGCTCGAGCAGTGACGCAGATCTCCGAGTGGTAGTGGTGCAGTTTGAGTTCCGGCATTTTCCATTCCCATAGGCGTCATCCTGAGCGCAGCCGTTTTTGGGGCGGAGCGAAGGATCCTGCGCGCACCCGGCAAAGGGTCTGGGGAAGCTCCACGCGAGATCCCCTTCGGCTTCGCTCAGGGCAGGCTCTCACCCGGCTGAAGTGCGCCGGGTTTCGGGATGACGCCTCTGAAATAGGTCCAAAGATCCAAACTGCACCACTACCTAGATTGACATCTCCAACCATTGGGTATCCAATGGCGACGCAATCGGAAATTCTTTGCGAATCTCAAAGCAAGCAAGGAGACGCGTATGAAGAGAATGTTGATATTGTGCCTACTTGGGTTGGTTTTGCTGGCGGGTAATTTGTGGTCGCAAGCCAGCAAGGCCGGCGGGACCGAGCAGGCTGTAGCCGCACTGGAGCAACAATGGCTTCAGTCGCAGAAGACAAACAATCCCGATCTGGTCGCTCCGCTGCTGGCAGACAATTTCGTGGACACGTCGAGCGACGGCAAAGTCACGAACAAAGCCGGGGCATTAGCGCAGGCGAAATCGACGAAGTGGAACAGTGTCGAGTACAACGACCTAAAGGTTAGCGTTTTTGGCGATGCGGCCATCGCGACCGGAGGCATCAAGGGCTCGGAGACCGATGCGTCGGGCAAAACCGTTACTGTCGACGAGCGCTGGACCGATACATGGGTGAAGATGCCCGGCGGAAAGTGGCAATGTGTTGCGAGTCAAGCCACGCCAGTAAAAATGTAAGCGCTGCCCGGCTTGGACACAGCCACGTTAGCTCCGAAGGAGCGTCATCTTTGCGATCAGCGCTGCCATCATGGCCAGTGCTCCGATTAGTGCGTTGTACCCGCGATGCTTGAGGTACAAATCCAGAGAAAAACCGGCGGCTTCGTTTGGAGCGGCCGGATCGCGCGTGAGACGAGGGAACATCCTGGGCACACGCCGCGCATATTGTTCGAAGTCGGGAAACTTCTGGCGGAGGAAGGACTCTTCGTCGCGGATCACAGGAACGTAAATCGCGAAGAACATCGCGACCAGAGCGATGCCGACCCACCAACTGCGCGCGGCGGCGGCGAATCCAACGCCGATCAACAACGAGCCTGAATACAGAGGATTGCGGGTGTAGGCGTAGGGACCGGAGGTGGCCAAGGCCTCATTTTTGCGCACGTGGCCGGAGGCCATGGCGCGGATCAGCAATCCGGGCAGAACGATGATCGCACCCAGCGCAAGCGAAGGCCACGTGGGCCGCGCCAGCCAGAAATAGAACACGGCGAAGGCAAAACCGAGAGGCACGCGGATGCGGCGCGCGATTTGCGACCATTCAGGCATGAGTCTCTTTCATCGTTGCGTTGTCTCTGACAGCAAGTCGAAGGTGGCGGCGGCAACGGCATCCGCCTCGATCTCGAGCAAGCCTTCGTCCGGTTGAGCGTGGCGTTTGTGCGTGGTGAAGCTGGCCGCACTGCGCAGCACCACGTTGCGCGTTCCATAGGGGCCGTTGCGCGCCGGGTCGGTGGGGCCATAGATCGCCACCACTGGAATTCCCAGCGCGGCGGCGAGATGCAGCGGCCCGGTGTCACCGCCGATGAAGACGCGCGCCCTCCGAGTGAGGGCAATCAAGCCGGTAATCGTACCTTTCGTGGGCCTGGCCCTGCCTCCGCTCGCGGCCAAAACCGCGCGGAAGAGCTCCTCTTCACCGGGACCGTAGTTGACGAGCGGGCAAATGCCCGCCACGGCCAGCCTGCGGGCCACTTCTCCGTAGCGCTCGGCGGGCCAGCGCTTCGCACCCCAGCCCGCACCCGGATTGAGAATCGCGAAATCGCGGACGCCGCGTAATTCCAGGCCCTGCGCAATTTCTGCTTCGGCCTGCGGATCGTGAGGCAAATCCACGCGCGGCACGGGCATTTTTTTCTGCGCAATCATTTCGGCGAGGGAAACATTCTGTTCGATGATGTGGGTTCCACGCGTAATTGCGCAGCGCGTATACCACAGGCTGGCGGGCGACTCGCGCGGCTGGGCCGCCCCGTAGACCACGTGCGCACCAGACCAGCGGGCCAGCAGCGCCGACCGCAGCGCTCCCTGCAGATCGATGGCGGCATCGTAATGCGCGTCGCGGACATCGTTCCAAACCGTCGCGATCTTCTGCAGGGTGTGGATTCCAAGCAATGACCTGCGCCAGGTTTTCAGATTTATGGTGTGCACCTGGTCGACGAGCGGACGCTGGGGCGAGCGCGGCCCACGGCGTGGCGATCCTGGCGCGCAGAGAAGTTCGGCCCAGCGCTCTTCTATGAGCCAGCCGATGGTCGCTTGCGGAAATGCTGCACGCAGCGCATGAACCGCAGGCAGCGTGTGGATGACGTCTCCCATGGCGCTGAGGCGCACGACAAGCAGCCGTTCAATGCTCGGGGCAGCCTCGAATACAGAGTTTTCAAACGCGGCACTCAAGACTTCCTCGGCGACAAGCGCGAGCGGATGATTTCGCTGGTGGAATGATGTTTGGGATCTCCAACGATTTCCACGCGGCCGCCATACTCGGCGACGGCGTCGCGCTCCGGAACAGAATCCTGCGTATAGTCGGTGCCCTTGGCTTGAATGTCGGGACGGATTTCGCGAATGAGGGCGCGCACGTCCAGTTCGGAAAAAATCACGACGGCGTCCACATCGGCGAGCGCGGCGACGATTTCCGCGCGTTCGGCCGCGGGCATGATGGGGCGGCCTTCGCCTTTGAGGGCGCGGACGGACTCGTCAGAATTGATAGCGACCACAAGTTTGCCGCCGAGGGCCTTCGCTCCGTGGAGATAGCGCACGTGGCCCACGTGCAGCAGATCGAAATTTCCGTTGGCCAGAATGACGCGCTCGCCGGCGCGGCGCCATTCCTCCACGCGGCGGCGAAGAGCGTCGCGAGTCAGAATCTTTTCCGGACGGATTTTGTCGTCTCCAGTCATCTTTCTATTTCAATGCGATCGGGTGACCGGCGGCGATTGTTCGAGGGCGTGCAGCAACTCCTGGCGCGAAACGGTGGCGGTGCCACGCTTCATCACCACGATTCCGCCGGCATAGTTGGCTAGTTGCGCCGCCTCTTCCGTGCTGGCTCCGGCAGCCAGGGCCGCGGTGAATGCAGCGATCACGGTGTCGCCTGCGCCGGTTACGTCGGCAACTTCGTCGGAGCCGAAGATGGGAATATCCACCGGTTTGTGGCGGTGATCGAAAGCGGCCATGCCATCTCGGCCGCGGGTGATGACCAAGGCCTGCAGCTTCATACGATCCATCAGCTGCTCGCCGGCTGCGACCAGTTTTTTCCAGTCCTGACCGATGCGGGTCTGCAGAGCGTCTTCCACTTCCGGTTCATTCGGGGTCGCGGCGGTCACGCCGGAATACTTGAGCAGGCGGTAGCGCGAATCGAGCACGATCGGCACCGCCCGGCGCCGTCCCTTTTCACTGAGCGCATTCACCAGTGCAGGAGTTGCCGAGCCGTACCCGTAATCGGAAACCAGCAGCGCATCGGAAACGCGTATGTACTCACGGGCCGCGAGGAAGAGCTCTCGCGTGAGGTGTGTGCTGGGCGCTGCATCCGGCTCGCGATCGACGCGGACAACCTGCTGCCGCGACGTGTGGGTCATGCCGGCAAGAATGCGGGTTTTGGTCACGGTGGTGTAAGACTTGTCCTTGAGAACGCCGGTGGTGGGAATGCGTTTGTGGCGAAAACATTTCACCAACAGCCGGCCCGGTTCATCGTCGCCGATCGCGCCGACGGGAAGCACGTTCACGCCGAGGTCAGCGAGATTATTGACCGCGTTGGCGCCGCCGCCCGGCACGACCGTACGTTCGCGATGCTTCAGGATGAGCACCGGGGCCTCGCGCGAGACGCGCGAGATTTCCCCGAAGACGAACTCGTCGGCCACGAGATCCCCCAGCACCGTGATGGTTAGCTTGGGGAAGGCTTCAATGATTTTTTTCAGCCGCTCGGCTTCCTTGGGATGCCTGGTCATGGGATCTGATGGCTGTTTTCTGCGTCTGGGGCATTTTCTCATGCCCGGCGGTGACGTTCGGTGACCATGCGCAGTATGGTATCCACAGCGTTAGCTGCGTCGGCCAGCTCCATTTTGACCGGGACTACAGCCAGGGGCGTGAGAGCCGCAAGGAAACCGCCGAGGTTGACCGCATCTTTTTCGGTGGTGACGAAGCCGCCGGCGTCGCTGCGCTGCTTGAGCTGGAGCAACTCGCGCACGTCTTTTTCCGAGTACGGATGATGATCGCGGTAGAAGGCCTCGGCCACCGAATCGACGCCAGCTGTCCGCAGCTGCGCCAGAAAATTTTTGGGCCGGGCAATCCCGCAAAACACGACGGGCCGGGGCGGAATGTTCTGCGCAACGATTCCGCGGCGCACACGCCAGACGAGCTTTCCTTCTAGGGGAAACGATTCGGGCAAAGCACCGCTGGCCAGCACGACGGCATCGGCGCGCCGCAAGGAACTCAGCGGTTCGCGCAGTCGCCCGGCGGGAAGGAGACGATCGCGGGCATCTTCGGGGGTGACCAGGACAACATCGAAGTCGCGAGCCACCGCGCGGTGCTGGAAACCATCGTCGAGCAGATGAAGTTGGGGGCCGAATTGCGATTCGGCGAAGCGGCCGGCCTCGTAGCGATCTTCCCCGACAACCACCGAAACTTGCAGGCGTCGGGCGATGAGCAAAGGCTCGTCGCCGAAGTCCTGCGCCGCTCCTGCCGGGTCAACCAGCAGCACGCCACGCGTTTTGCGGCCATAGCCGCGGGAAAGAATGTCGAACTTGTCCGCGCGCGTTTTCAACAACTCGCCAAGGAGGAGAACGAATGGAGTTTTGCCGGAGCCTCCCGCGGAAAGATTCCCCACGCTTACTACGGGGCCTTGCAATCGCCGCGCGCGCAGGACGCCCCGATCATAGAGCGCGTTGCGCACTGCGGTGACGCCGCCGTAGAGAGCTGAGAGAGGATTCACGTTCATGGAGCGGTTTGCTTTGGAGAATGTGGAAGCGATCTGGCGGCGGCGAGGAGTTTCTGGAGTTCGTCCGCTGTCCGCGCTGATGCTCCTGTCTGGGAGCGCATGGTTTCGGCGGCACGCTGGCCCAAGGCTTTGCGCTCCTGAGCGTTCGCCAGCAATTCCATCAACACCAGCGGCAACTCAGCCAGGCCGACGATCCGCACCGCATCGCGGCTCTGGAACAAGCCAACGATATCGCGAAAGTTTTCCGTGTGGTTTCCCACCACGATGGCGACGCCGTGCTGCGCCGGTTCGATGATGTTGTGCCCGCCGCGAGGCACCAGGCTGCCACCCACGAAAGCCACGTCCGCGAGCCCATACAGCGCGGACAGTTCGCCGATGGTGTCGACGAGCAAGACGCCGCCGCGGGTGGGCTCGCCATCCCACAGCGAGCGTCGCCAAAAGCGAATCGACATTTGCCGGAGGAGAATGGCCACGCTCTCAAAGCGCTCGGGATGCCTTGGCGCCAGAAGCATGACGGCGCGCGGATGCCGCACCAGTATGTTCTCAAATGCCTTCAGCAGCAGCGGCTCTTCTCCTTCAACGGTGCTGCCGCAAACCAGCACCGGCCCGGCGTTGGCTTCGGCAATCGACTGGCGGAGACTGTCCACAATCGGCGCTGCGGCCGGCGGTTGCAGGTCAAACTTTAGATTACCGGTGACGCGAACGCGCTCCGGGCTCGCGCCGATGTCCCGCAGCCGCGCGGCGTCTGCGTCAGTCTGCGCCAGGAACAAGTCGACATTCGCCAGCATGCGCCGCAAGGCCCAGCGAAATCGCCGGTAGTTCGGCCAGGAGCGGTCCGAGATGCGGGCATTCACCACGGCAACGCGCGCGCCGCTCGCATGCGCGAGGCGTAGAAAGTTCGGCCAGAACTCCGTTTCTGCGACCACGATGAGCTCCGGCCTCAGCGCCCGAAGGTAGGGGCGGATGGCGAATGCGAAATCCATGGGAAAATAAAAGACATTCTGCTCGCCAAAATATTTGCGGGCGAGCGCCTGCCCAGTATCGGTGGTGGTCGAAATGACGATGCGATGCTGCGGGAGGCGTGATCGCAGCTGCTCGATGAGGCCGCCAACGGCGAGCACTTCTCCTACCGAAACAGCATGCACCCAGATCAGCGGCGCAGCGCGGGTGGACGAAGGCTCGCTGCTAGAACTCAGCTGCAGCCGCGCCGGAACCCTTCCCAGACGCTCGGCGAATCCCTGGCGATACTTGCCGTGGCGGAGCATCTGGAAGAGCCAGTAGGGCAGCGCCAACAGCATTCCCGCGGCCAGCAGCACGCTGTAGAGAAAATAGCTCAACGTGCAGACATTGTAGAGCAGTGGACAATGGCCAGTGGACAATTAGAAACTTTGTCATTCCGAGCGACGCGAGGAATCTGCTGCTTTTTGCCGCCAAACCAGATTCCTCCTCTTCGCTGCGCTCATCGTCGGAATGACAACCTTTTAGGAGGGACAGATTCAGTCTGCTCCTTGCCGCTATAATCGAAAAGCGGAATCTCCCCTAATGCCTCATAGCGCGTCGATCATTCGTTTGCGTCCCCTGATCAGCACGGTGTGCGTGGTATGTCTGTTCACCCTGTGCTGGTTCACGGTGCATCTGGCGGCGAAAGATTTCGTGAAGCCCGCGACGCAGCCGGCCCGCAGCTATCCCGCGCACGACGAGCATCCCACCGACAAAGTTGCGGTGGCGGTCGATCCTTACGACACAGCTGAGAAGGGGAAGATTTTCTCGGTGGAATTCCGCGACTACGGCTTTCTGCCGGTTTTATTCGTGATCAGCAATGACGGCGACCAGCCCATCTCTATCGCCAACATCGACATCAAACTGATCACGCCGAACCGCTCGAAGTTCACACCGATTTCCTCCGAAGATATCTACCGCCGCCTGTCGCACCCGCAAGCCAACACCAACTCGCCGATACCGTTTCCCATTCCGCACAAGAAGGTGAAGGGCACGATCAGCAAAAAGGAAATGGACGAGATCGACTCGGCGCAGTTCGCCGCCCGGGCGGTGGAGCCGCACAGCACGCAGTCGGGATTCCTGTTCTTCGACGTAGTCGGCCTGACTGCGCCGCTGGCGGGCGCGCACATCGACGTCACGGGCGTCAGCGACGCCAAGGGCAACGAACTGCTGTATTTTGAGATTCCGATGGAGAAGTATCTGGGCGCGCCGCAGAAGACGAACTAGAAGCCCCAGCGCCTAAAGGCGCGTCGGAATGAAGCATTTGCGGCACGCATGAATGCGTGCCCTGATACGAATCTTCCTTGCACTGGTACGCTTCTTCTTTGCGTCTCGGCCGGGGTCGTTCGCCAATGAACGACGTTCACGACTTCTCCGGCAGCCCTGCATTCCCCCCGCGCCATGATTACCTGTTTTGGCGGGCGCGCAGGACAGGTGGCGATAGGCTGGCCGCGCGGGCTTTATAATCACCGGATATGTCGACCTCTGCGGACACTTCCGTTGCGACCCATGCCGCCTACGAGCCGGTGATCGGGCTGGAAGTGCACGTCCAGCTGCTGACTGCGACGAAGATTTTCTGCTCCTGCTCGACGCGCTTCGGGGCTCCGCCTAACACCAACGTTTGCCCGGTATGCCTCGGGATGCCCGGCGCGCTGCCGGTGCTGAACCGAAAAGCTGTGGAGTTTGCCACCCTGGCAGCGATGGCGCTGCATTGCCGCATCAACGAGACATCGATTTTCGCGCGCAAGAACTACTTCTATCCCGACCTGCCCAAGGGCTACCAGATTTCGCAGTACGACAAGCCGCTGGCCGAGCATGGATTCATCGAAGTTCCGGTAAGCGGAGGCAAGAAGAAAATCGGCATCACCCGCGTGCACCTGGAGGAAGACGCGGGCAAGAGCCTGCACGAAGGCTTTCCCGATGCCGCCGAGAAAACTGCCATCGACCTCAACCGCACGGGCGTGCCCCTGATTGAAATCGTCAGCGAGCCGGATATTGCCACGCCTGACGAGGCTTACGAATATCTGACGCGGTTGAAGGAAATCATCCTTTATACCGGCGTGAGCGACTGCAACATGGAGGAAGGATCGCTGCGCTGCGATGCCAACGTCAGCGTGCGCCCGCGCGGACAGAAAGAGCTGGGCACCAAGACCGAGATCAAGAACGTGAATTCTTTCCGCTTCATTCGCGAGGCACTGGAGTACGAAATCGGCCGCCAGATCGAGGTCATCGAGTCGGGCGGCAAGATCACGCAGGAAACGCGCCTCTACAACGCGGCTGAAGGAAAGACGCACAGCATGCGGTCGAAGGAAGAGGCGCACGACTACCGCTATTTTCCCGAGCCGGACTTGCTGCCGCTGGTTGTGGACGAGAGATGGAAAGCGGAAATCGCCCGGTCTCTGCCAGAGCTTCCCGAGGCGCGACGCGCCCGCATGGTGAAGGAGTACGGCATCACCGAATATGACGCGCAGGTGCTGACGGTGTCGAAATCGCTGGCCGATCAGTTTGAAGCGGCGGCGAAGGCGGCGAAGAATCCCAAGCGCGTGGCCAATCTGGTGCAGGGCGAGCTGATGGGCCGGCTCAAGAGCAAGGGCGTCGAGATCGAGCAGTCGCCGATTTCGATGGCGGGCGTGGCGGCGTCGGCCGACCTGGTGGAATCGGGCGCGATTTCCGGCAAGATGCTGAAAGAGCTTTACGACCTTTGCTTCGAGCGCGGCAAGGACTTCCCCGAGGTTTATGAAGAAGAGGGCCGTCCCCAGCAGTCCACGGACACGGCGGCACTGGAGAGGATTGTCGACGAAGTGCTGGTGGCGAATCCCAGGCAGCTTGAGCAGTACCGGGCGGGGAAGAAAACCATGCTTGGCTTCTTTGTGGGCCAGGTCATGAAGGCCTCCAAAGGGCAGGCGAATCCGCAGCTGGTGAATGAGTTGCTGGGGAAGAAGCTGGGATGATCCGGACCAACACTTTGGTCATCTCAACTTTGGTTCCCCTGCCTCGTACCATGAGAGCGTCATGAAAAAGTTCAAGCTTGACCGCATTATCAGCATTGCAACGTTGGTGGCCTCACTGGTGGCGATTATCCTGGTCTTGAAAAAGCCGGCGCCGGTGGCGCAGCCGCAGGCTCCGGCGGCGGTTGCCGCCCACGCGCAATCCTTCGACCAGAAGATGTCGCAGTTGCAGCAGGCTGCGCAGGCCTCGCAGTCGGAACAGCCGGCGGCGGGATCTGGCTCATCTGCGCCACCATACTCGCAAGCATCCTCGTCGCAGCCGAGCCAGGCGGGTGCGAGCGAGCCGCCCAAGTCGGAAGTGCGGCTCAGTTCCGATGAAGTTGGAGCGGCGTTGTCGCAGGCGCTGGGTCAAGCTGGGGCGTCGGCGCTGTCCCCCGATTCGAACATTGGCAGCGAAGCGCCGGCGATCAAAGATCAACAAATCAGCTTCGATGGGGACGTGGTGCACGGACAATTTCTCACCGAGATCGCGGGGAAAGATGTCTGGGTGACGGTTTCCGGGCACCTGGGCTCGAAAGACGGGTATGCCACGTTCGATCCCACCGAATTCAAAGTTGGCGATCTCAACATTCCCATATCGCTGGTGAATCCTGCCTTGCAGAAAAAAATGGGTGAGCAGCGCGATCGGATGAAGCTGCCGGAGTATGTGGGCGGGGTCAAGGTGGAGAACGGCGAACTGGTGATGCAGCAGAAGTAAACGAGAGCCAGCGGCCTTTCAGGCCGCCTGACCGGGTCAGAGACCCGGTCCCACACGGACCTCGAGACCCGGTCCCACACGATTTTCTGCAGCGACTTTTGCGTACCACTTGCCTGAATCCTTGATAGTCCGCTTCTGCGACTTGAAATCCACGTAGGCCAGCCCGAAGCGCTGGCTGAAGCCTTCCGCCCATTCAAAGTTATCCATCAGGCTCCAGGCCTGATAACCGCGAACGTCGGCGCCATCGGCGATGGCATGTGCCAGCGCTGCAAGATAATCGCGGTGATAAGCGATGCGGCTTACGTCATGAACGGCGCCACTGGCGTCGGGCGGATCGTTGTAGGCACACCCGCTCTCGGTGATCTGAATCTCCGGGCGGTTGTAGTCGCGGGTGATGCGCATCACCATGTCGTACAGGGCTTGCGGCCAGACCTCCCAGCCGATGTCCGTTTTCGCGCCTTGCTGGCCGCCCGCCATCCTTACCGGGAAAAGCCATTCCTGCGCGTGAGTAAAACGGTCGAGCGCGGTCGGCGCCGAAGCGATGGTGCGGTAATAAAGATTGATCCCGACGAAATCGAGAGGCGCGCGCATTTTTTCCAGGTCGCTGGATTTGATGCCCATGGCAGTTTCGGGAAGAAAGGTAAACGCCTCGGGATAGCGGCCACGCAGCGCGGGCTCGAGAAACCACAGGTTGGTGATGGCGTGGGCCCGCTCGGCGGCCAGTTTGTCCTCAGCGGAATTCGTTGCCGGCTCGCACGACGACATGCTGAACGCGGTCCCCAAGCGGGCCGACGGGCGTGCCGCCTTCAGTGCGCGAAAACCCACGCCCTGCGCCAGGTTCACGGTGTGCGAGGCGCGCAGAAAATCAAGCAGACCCTTGCGTCCGGGAGCGTGGACGCCTTCGAGGTAACCCAGGTCGGTAAAGGCGGAGGGCTCGTTGAACAGCATCCAGTCGGAAACGCGATCGCCGAGTGAGCGCGCAACCAGGTCTGCGTAGTCGGCGAAACGGGCGGCAGTATCGCGGTTGGGCCAGCCGCCGGCGTCTTCCAGAGCCTGCGGCAGGTCCCAGTGATAGAGCGTGACCAGAGGACGAATTCTGGCTTCCAGCAGCGCATCGATCAAGCGGCTGTAGTAATCGATGCCCTGGGAATTGGGGGGGCCGGAACCTGAAGGCTGGATGCGGGGCCAGGAAATCGAGAAACGATAGCTGTTCAGGTTCATCGCCCGCATCAAGGCGATATCCTCGCGCCAGCGATGATAGGAATCGCAGGCTATGTCGCCGGTGTCGCCATGCTTGATTTTTCCGGGGGTGTGGGCGAAGCGGTCCCAGATGGATTCGCCTTTGCCGCCGTCCTGCCACGCGCCTTCAATTTGATAGGCGGCAGTGGCCGTGCCCCAGAGAAAATTCTTGGGGAAGTCGAGGGTGGAGGAAAATTGCTTGGCGCCGGTGGCGCCTGCAGAGGCGGCATTGCCGGAGGCGCGCGAGGACACGCTGCAACCGGAGAGGAAAGCAGGCACCGCGGCCGCGGCGCCAGCGCCGAGAGCCGATTGCACAAATTCGCGGCGAGTCAGGCGCAAAGTCGAGTCAGGCTCCTAGAGGAAGTGGATTGGCTGCGGCCATCAATTGTGCTTGAGAAACTTGCCGGTTTTCTGCCCGGTCAGCGAGTTGTAAAGCGTCTCCAGAAAGGCGTCCTGGTTGATGAAGTCTCCCGAGTATTTCTTCCAGGGATCGAGCAATTTCGCCTGCTTCATCTGATCGAGCGTCTTGCCCTGCCCTAGCGCCTTCTGCACTATATCGCGGGTTTCTTTCAGCATGTTCACATAGACGCGCATGTCGTCGAGGCTGGAAATCGGGCCGTGTCCCGGAATCACTTTCACATCCGGTGGCAGTTGGGCGATGACCTTCTCGACCGCGTCAATCATGCCGTCGATGCTGCCGCCGCTCTCCACATCGATGAAGGGGAAGCCGTAGGTCACGAAGTCGTCACCCATATGCACTACGTTCGACTTGGGGAAGAAGATGATCGAGTCGCCGTCGGTGTGGCCGGCGGGGAAAAACAGGGCGCGGATATCTTCTCCGTTCAGGTGGACGGTGACATCGTGATCGAAGGTGATGATGGGCAGCGCGTCCTTCGCGGCGGGCTTGGCGTCAAAGTGCACCGAACCGCCGTTGCCCGCTCCACCGCCAGTCTCCAGACGCTTGCGCACGTTGTCCTGGGCGATGACGGGCGCCTGCTTCTGGAAGTACGCATTCCCGCCGGTATGGTCGCCGTGATAGTGGGTGTTGATGATGAAGCGGACCGGCTTGTCGGTGATGCCTTTCAGCGCGGCCTGGATTTTTTCGGCCAGCGGGGCGTACTGATCGTCGACGATGACGATGCCGTCCTCGCCGACGGAGGCTCCGATGTTGCCGGCATCGTCGCCTTCGAGCATGTAGACGTTTCCGGCCACTTTCGTGACCTTCAACTGGACTTTGCTGAAGTCCTGCTCCTGGGCCAGGGAACAATGAGGAAGGCTGCCGATTAAGAGCAATGCTGCCAGACGAAGCGGCGTTTCACGCATGATGGTTCCGGGCCTCCAATTCGGCAGTACATTCTAACGGAAAGCAGGGAAGCGGGAGCGTGAAAGGCTCTCGACGGCGAAGCGACCACAGGGGCTGAAGCCCGCCCTCGTTGCAATGCTCTACGCGGCGCTGAAGCGCCGCTCTTCCACGGCGATGCACACATCCGGGAATTTCTCCTCAGCCGGTTTAAGCCATGCCCTGATACGAACCTTGGCCCGACAAGAGATGTGGGTCAGGCGGCGCCACGACCGCAAGCCCTGCCGTTCCTTCCCTCCCCATGACCATTCATGAGACCAGGTCTATTCCGGATGCAAACTGTCGAACATCCTCCACAGGGTGTCGGCGGTGGCGCGATAGATGACGTAGCCGCTGCCGGCGTCGGTGGTTTCGTGAAACAGAAGTTCGCCGCGGCCGTCGCCATCGGCATCGACCACGTCGATCAGCTCCAGTTGCGGAGTCAAGTCAAGGTGGTACTTATCGGTGATTCCCAGGTAGAGCTTGTGCAGGTTGCTGTAGATATCGGTGCGCGCCACCAGCACGATCGTGTAGTGGATAAGATCCGCGGGGGCTATGGCCATTCCGGCGGGTGCGGGCGCGTTGGCCTCGGCGCTCAGGACCATCACCGGCTCGTTGTTCGTCCAAACATCGAAAGCATGAAACTGCACGTTTTCCAACACTGGCTGCGGCTGTTTCGCCGGCTTACGGGCGGGTGCGGCAGCTTTGGGAGCAGCCGGCTTCGAGGTTATGGTGGCCTTGGCCTGTTTGTTCAGATAAACCCGGAACTCGTCCTTGGCCAGGGCGAGCATCTGCTCACGACGGTCGCCTTCCTCGCCCTTTCTCCACTCGAACTTGTAGGACCGCGGATCGGGTCCACCAGCATCGGAGATCGCGGGAATCAGTTGCACGGCGCCGCTGGAGGGGGCGGGCGGTGCGGTCTTGCCATCGGCGGTCTTGGGAGCGGCCTTCGTCACGGTCTCGTCATTGTCGGGCAACGGCTGTGTGGGCTTTCCCCGCCGCAGAGTTGGCCGGTATGAATTGTCCTGCGATTGCGACGCCGGTTGCTTGCCTTGATCGTTAGCCGTTTGAGGAGCGGTTTGATCGGGGGTTTGACCAGCGGGTTTGTCAGGACTTGCCGGGGTATTCTGTTGCGGGGGCTGACTTTCTGACGTGCCGGGCGAGGTTGACGAAGGCGCGCGCTCGCTGGGCGTTTCCGCCGGCTTTGGCTTGTCCGCTTTCGTCAAGCGCGGCGGGCCCTCGTCCTTTTCAATCCCAACTGGCACGTTTTCGGCTTTCTGGCCGTGCTTCGGCGGTTCGGTTCCGTTAGCCAGGTAAGAGCCGGAGCCCACCCACGGGTTCTGGCTGCCTGGGTCCTTGCTGTGCAGGGCGCCATTTAGCGTGAATAGCCCCTGGGAATCGCCGCTGCGCTCGGCCTCGTACACCGTGCCCGGTTCCAGCGCCATCGGCACCGGGTCGGCCTTGTAGGCGCTGGCATCGTAAAACTTGCCATTGACCAGAATGGCGATCGGCACCAGCGTGGCTTTGCCGCTGCTGTTGAGCCGCAGCAGTCCCAAGGCGCGAGGTGCATTGTCCTTCTTCACTTTCGACTTTTCCCGCGTTGTGATCTGCGGCCTGTCTTCCTGCGCGGTCATCAAAACGGCTGGGGCGATCAGGGCCAGGATGACGCCCCACCCCAAGGTGCGGTATAAGAACTTCTTGTACGTGGACGGCCCGGGCTGCGGCTCTGTCGAGGCGCTGGCCGCTGACGCTCCCGCAATGGACTGCGAATTTCTTGGAAACGAGGTTCCCATGAATATCCATGATAAGGCTCCTGACTTCACTTTGCAGGACGAGAACGGAAAAGAGATTTCGTTGAAAGATCTGCGGGGCAAGGTGATGGTTTTGTACTTCTATCCCCGCGCCGATACGCCCGGATGCACCATCGAAGCCTGCGAGTTCCGCGATACCTATAAGCAGATTCAGAAGACCGGCGCGGTGATTCTGGGTATCTCACCCGACACGCCCCAGGCGCAGAAGAAGTTTCAGGAGAAATTCAAGCTGCCCTTTTCCCTCCTCGCCGACGCGGACAAGAAAGTGGCGGACGCCTTCGGCGTCTTGCAGGAAAAGAATATGTACGGGAAGAAGGTGATGGGAATCGTGCGGAGCACGTTCATCATCGGTCCGGACGGCAAAATTCAGCATATCTTCCCCAAGGTGAAGGCAGAAGGGCACGCCGGGGAAGTGCTGACTTATTTGAAAGAGTCGGCCAAGGGCGCGGCATAGAAAAAATCAGAAGTCAAAAGTCAAAATGCAGAAGTTAGAACCGCTTGGGCGGAAGTTCTTCGGCCGCGACCCGCGGCGCGTGGCGCGCGAACTTCTGGGGAAGGTGCTGGTCCGCGAGTGCAAGAATCTGCAACTCACCGGGCGCATTGTGGAAGTGGAAGCTTACCTGGGCGAGAGAGATCCGGCGGCCCACGCCGCTGCCGGGAACACCGCCCGCACGTCGGTTCTTTTCGGACCGCCTGGGTTTGCTTACGTTTACTTCATCTACGGCAATCACTACTGCCTCAACGTTTCGTGCGAACGGGTAGGGAAGGCAGGCTCGGTGCTTTTTCGGGCGCTCGAGCCGCTGGAAGGTCTGGAGGAGATGGCAAAGGCCCGCGGAATCACTGTGCTAGATGAGCGCGAACTTCCCCGGCTTACCAGCGGCCCGGGCCGGCTGGCGGAGGCTTTCGGGATCACACGTGCCCGCGACAACGGCTGCGACCTGACTTCGGCAAGTTCGGAGTTGTGGATCGGCAGCGACGGTTTTGGAGTCAAGAACGTCCGGACGACTCCGCGCATCGGCATCACCAAGGCGGCGGGACAGCCTCTGCGGTACATTCTCGAGGGAAACCGGTTCGTTTCCGGCGGCAGAAGAACTTCTCTTGCGGGAATCCGCTCTGGCCTTGACAAACGGGTGTAGACTTGCGTGCGGGTGCGGAGCGCCGGAATCCGCGCTGTGCAAGGATTTTCGCTGCATCCCGGATCTTGAGCCGCTCGCCAAGGTTGAACGACCGAACTGTCGCCCCTGATTTTGCGGCATCCCCTGCATGGGCCGAATCATCTCAGTGGTTAGGAGTTCCGTTGTCCGTCGCCGCTCGATTCCGGATGCTGGCTGTTGGTCTGATGATGTTGTCTGCGGCGATGCCTGCGTTTTCCGGATCCGGGGGCGCGACCACAACCCTGCCTGAGACCACTCCCCCGACCATCGTGATCGGTTTCGTGGGGGGATTCGTCGCGCACGACAGCCCCAAGCACGGTCCAGTAAAGCTGGCTCAGCAAATCCGGCGCGGCGTGCCGAAGGGCAGCTCTCACGTCCAAGTTTTTGAGAATCGGCGCCGGAACCAAGCCTACAAGACTATTCTTCGTCTGCTCGACTCCAATCACGACGGCGTTCTCTCCGAAAGCGAGAAAGAGAGCGCCCGGATCATTCTGTTCGGGCACAGTTGGGGCGCGGCCGCGGTGGTCATGCTGGCGCGCGAACTTCGCCGCGAGGGCATCCCGGTCCTGCTTACCGTGCAGGTGGACAGCGTGGCCAAGTTCTGGCAGAACGATTCCGTGATCCCCGACAACGTGGCCGAAGCGGTGAACTACTATCAGCCGCATGGCATGGTGCACGGACGCGCTGAGATCACGGCGGCCGATCCGTCCAAAACCCAGATTCTCGGCAACTACCTGGTCGACTACAAAAAAGATCCGGTGGATTGCAAAGAGGGTTCCTGGTACGACAATTTCTTTACTCCTGGCCATGCGCAGAGCGAGTGCGATCCCCACGTGTGGACGCAGATCGAAGAGTTGGTGAAGCAGCGGGTCGTGCAGGAGATCAAAGCGGTAGCAGCGAATCCCCAACCTTAGCGGCCGGATCCTTCCAGCACAATATTGTCGATGAGGCGCGTGTTGCCGACATAAGCGGCAACCGCTACCAGAGCACCGCCGGAAACATCGTCGACTGGATCGAGGCTGTCGGGGTTGACGATCTCAAAGTAGTCGAGACTGACGGACGGCTCTGGCGCGAACTCCGCCTTTGCGGCGGCGATCAGCTTGGCCGCGCTGCGCTCGCCTTGATCGGCCAGCCGCTTTACCTGCATCAACGAACGGTGCAGTACCAGCGCGTGCTGGCGCTGCTGGGGGTCGAGGTACGCGTTGCGCGAGCTCATGGCCAGGCCGTCGGCCTCGCGCACAATCGGACAGGCCACAATCTCCACCGGCAGGTTCAGGTCTCGCACCATGCGGCGGATGATCGCCACCTGCGCGGCGTCCTTCTGGCCGAAGAACGCGACGTCCGGCTCGATGATGTGGAACAGCTTGGCCACCACCGTGGTTACGCCGCGAAAGTGTCCGGGGCGGGAACGGCCGTCAAGCTTGCCGCTGAGTTCCTCCACCGTGACCCAGGTCATCGCGCCCGGCGGATACATCTCTTCCACGGAAGGCGCGAACAACAGGTCAACGCCTTCCTTTTCGAGGAGTTGACGGTCGCGTTCGAAGGATCGCGGATACTTGGCTAAGTCTTCATTCGGTCCGAACTGCGTGGGATTCACGAAAATCGAGGCCGCGACGGCATCGCACGAAGTTTTGGCTGCCCGCACCAGCGACAAGTGTCCCTCATGCAGCGCTCCCATTGTGGCGACGAACCCCAGTCGCCTGCCTTCGCGCTTGGCCGCGCGGCAGCCGGCGCGCATCTCGTCGATAGTCGTGCAAATTTTCAAGGTGATTCCCGTTCATAGACGAGTAGTGGTGCGGCAGAAGGTTCGGGAAAGCTCCACGCGAGATCCCTCGCCCGGCTGAGGTGCGCCGGGCTTCGGGATGACGCCTTCAAAAAAGCTCCAGCCTTCAAAAAAGCTCCAGCGGATCCAGCCTGCGCCATTGCCTCATCGCGACAAGATTACGTCGAGGGAACCCACGTGATGGTGACGTGAGCGCCCTCCAAGATGCCTCCGACAATGCCTCTGTTGCGGCGAATCGCGACCGCGTCCTGCTCGGAATTTCCCGGCGCTTCCTGCGCCACCGCTACCACACGCCCGTAGGGCCAGGCGGAAGCCGGCAAATGCGCGAGCGCCGCCAGCAATTCTTCGGGCTTCAGGAGGATTTCCGCGCTGTCGGCGGGATCGAGGAGCGCCACGCGATCCTTACGCACGATCAGGTAGGGGTTGCGCCACTTGCGCATATCGGAGACGGCTTTATATTTTCCGGGATCGGCCGGGGGCACGGATTGAAGCAATGCGGCCGAATCGGGCGCAGGCGCCTTCGGCTGGGCGGAACATGCCGCCATTGCAAGGCCGAGGATCACCAACGACACCAGGTGTGCGGAAGGGAATGGATCACGGGTTCGCGAACGCTTACCTCACCATCATCGGGACGTCGTTTTTCGCCGCCCAGACCAGGGCCACCACCCATCCAATCATCGTCCATCCCAAGAAGAAGTTTAGGAGAAGGATGGAAGTCGTGTCCCGTTTGCTGCGGGCGAAGGCAATGATCGTCGGCAGAAAATACAGCAGAAACCCCAAGCCGAAGATGGGGAAGAAGAATACCGCCAAGAGGTGCATGTTCATACCTCCTTGCTTCTCTTAAGACTAGCACCATCGGGGCCGGTTGGCGAAGGAGCCAAGATCACACCACGGAGGCACGGAGTCACGGAGAAAGCAAAATCTAAAGTTTTTTCCTCGGCATCGAATTGCGATCCACCGAGTGCCGTTTTCGCCGCGTCTCCGTTGTGAGATGAAGCTGTTACCGCCGCATGGCCTGCTTCCGCTCCAGCACGGTGTCGAGGCTGGCCTTGGTTTCTTTGGGCAGATGATACGACTCCTCGTCCGACGGATACTGATGCTCCCTTACGTCCGCGCGGAAGGCCTGCACGGCGTGGGTGATGAGCGCCGCGGCATCCGCATAGCGGCGAACAAACTTCGCCGGCGGCCCAAACGTCAGGTTCACGATGTCGTGAAAGACCAGCACCTGCCCGTCGCAATCCGGACCGGCGCCAATGCCAATGGTTGGCGTGCTCACTTCCGCCGTGATCATCGCCGCCACTTCCCGCGGAATGCCTTCCAGGTAAAGGCAAGCCACGCCCGCGCGATCGAGGGCCACGGCGTCGCGCATGAGCTGTTCGATGCCGCCGAGGTTTTTGCCCTGCACCTTGTAACCGCCCATCACGTTCACCGACTGAGGCGTGAGGCCAATATGGCCGGCCACGGGAATCTCGGCGTCCGTGAGACGGTGAATCAGCTCCGCACGCTTCTCGCCGCCCTCGATCTTCACGACTTCGGCGCCGCCTTCCTTCACAAAGCGGGCCGCGTTGGTGAGGGCGGTTTGGGGATCAATCTGATAAGACCCGTAGGGCATGTCGGCCACCAGCAGGGCATTCTTCACGCCGCGGCGCACCGCCTTCATGTGGTGCAGCATCTCGTCCACGGTGACCGAGAGCGTGTTCTCGTAGCCGAGCATAGTTTGGGCCAGGGAATCGCCCACCAGGATCATGTCGATGCCGGCTTCGTCCACGAGACGCGCGGTGGCGTAGTCGTAGGCGGTGAGGCAGGTAATCGGTTGGTGACGGAGTTTCTGTTCCCGCAGAGATGCGGTCGTAACCTTAGGGCGGGATCCGTCGAGCAGACGCCCGCTAATCGGGGTGAGACTCATTGTGTCCTCCAGTGCCCCTCCGCAACGCGGATAGAGCCTGTTAAGCATCGTCTTGGATGCTGGAGGTATTGTAGGCGGAAAAACTCAGTTCGTCGAGAGCCGACTTTGTGGATGGGGCATCTCTGCAAGCGCATCATTCCAAATGAGTTATTCCCCGTCAGGCTGGTCTGACTGGGGAGGCGGCGTCGGACGCTACGTGCTCTCAAGCTCCGGTGAGCAGTCCATGTTTGGTGAACTGTTTTGCGGAACGAGAGCGCGAGCGACGCCGGGAAGACTCTAGGCTGGTTCCCTAAAAAAGCCGAGCTGCGCTCGACCGGACAGCCGAGGGCGGCTGTCCCCACATAAACGTTCACGCGCTGGCGGCTTCCTGGCCGCCCAGCGGCAGGAAATATTGTGTGCCCTTGATCGGGGCCGAGACTTTGCGCAACAACTCCTGCAAATCTTCGTTGCGGTCGACGAAGTCAATTTCGGAGGTGTTGACGATCAGCAAGTCGGACGATGCGTAGTGGAAAAAGAAGTGTTCGTACGCGCGCACCACCTCCTCCAGGTATTCGTCGCTGACGGAGCGCTCCCCGGGAGCATTCTTTTTCTTCAGACGTTTTTTCAGGACCTCGGGGGTGGCTTGCAGGTAGATGACGAGGTCGGGCGTGGGCACCTGCTCGCGGAAATAATTGTAGTAACGGTTGTAGGTGTCGAGTTCCAGGTCAGTGAGGTTGAGGCAGGCGAACAGTTTGTCTTTTTCGAAGATGTAGTCCGCCACCACTGTTTTCTGCGAGCGCCCGCCCAGGTCGAGCGCCTGCAACTGCTCGAAGCGCCGGACCAGGAAGGCAAACTGCGTCTGGAAGGCGGCGCCGCGCTGGCCTTCGTAGAAAGCCTCGAGAAAAGGATTCGCTTCCGGCTCCATCACCCGCTGCGCATTCAGCCGCTCGGCCAGAATCTTGGCCAGTGTGCTCTTGCCAACTCGGATGGGGCCTTCCACTGCGATGTAGCGGGGCAGCTCGAAAAGATTGGCCATGGGCTCGTGCGAGGTCTCGGAATTGGCAGGATAGCTCGGATGCGGCAGGCTGACAATTGCGGGAAGAGTTAACAGGAAGAATTGATGATTTCTGATTGTTGATTGTCGATTGAACGGCGACTCCGCCGGCGACGGTAGCGATCAATCAGCAATCACGAAATCAACAATCACGAAATCAGCGATCAACAATTTACAATCCCTACATGCTCGGTGTTGCCCTGACTGGCGTTGCTGCTGCGGCCGCGGTCGCGGCCGGATACCAGTCGATGGCGCCGACTGGTCAGTGGTATGGCCGCACGTTTACCGGAGTGGTTCGGGGCACGAAAAAGATCGCGCTCACCTACGACGATGGCCCGAACGACCCGCACACGCCGCAACTGCTTGAGGTCCTCGAGAAGCAGGGCGTGAAGGCCACTTTTTTTCTGATTGGCCGCTACATCCAGCAGCGGCCCGACATTGGCCGCGAGATCGTCAAGGCGGGTCACGTCGTGGGCAATCACACCTTTACGCATCCACTGCTGATCTTCAAGAGCGAGTTCGAAATTCGCAAGGAGTTGGCCGAGTGCTCACAAGCGATTGCCGATGCCGTGGGCCAGAAGCCTGAACTTTTTCGTCCGCCGTTCGGCGGACGCCGTCCGGCGGTGTTGCGCATCGCCCGCGAACTCGGCCTGCAGCCCATCATGTGGAGTGTCACCGGCTACGACTGGAACGCTCCGCCGGCGGAGAGGATCGAGGGGAAAGTTGCGAGGCAGATTCGTGGCGGCGATGTGGTCCTGCTGCATGATGGTGGGCACAAGGAAATGGGCGCTGATCGCTCGCAAACGGTGATTGCCACGGATCACCTCATCGCTCGTTACAAAGCGGAAGGGTATGAGTTCGTGACGGTCTCACAGATGGTGGGCGGGCTAGCTATCAGCCGTCAGCCATCAGCCGTCAGCTAGAACCCTGTGTGGGGCCGGGTCTTCGACCCGGCCTCTGCCCGCCAGGGACGATGACTTCGACCGCCTACTTCAGCAAAGTCAGATGAGAAAACTGCGGCGCGCTTCGCGCCTGACCGGGTCCCTTCGACTCTGCTCAGGGCAAGCTCCGACCCGGTCCCACACTTTCAGTGGCCCGATGCCACGCTTGCCAGCGCCGTCTTCGCGGCATCGATCGTGCGGGCTACGTCTTCCTCCGTGTGCGCCGCACCGAGGAATGCCGCCTCATACTGAGACGGCGGCAAGTACACCCCGCTGTCGAGCATGGAGCGAAAGAAGCGGCCGAACCTCTCCGTATCCGATGTCGATGCCGAATCCCAATTGGTGACCGGCCCCGCCGTGAAGAACCAGGTAAACATCGAACCCACGCGGTTCGCGCAAAGCGTGACGCCCGCATCTTTCGCGGCCGCAGCAACGCCCTCCACCAGAGTTCCACTCAGCTTGTCCAGCCGCGGATAGATTTCCCCTTTGTGATCGCGCAAATGCTTCAGCGTCGCGCATCCTGCAGCCATGGCTAGCGGATTGCCCGACAGCGTACCTGCCTGATACATCGGCCCCAGCGGCGCCACCAGGTTCATGATCTCGTCCGGCCCGCCGTAGGCGCCCACCGGCAGACCGCCGCCGATGATTTTGCCCATGGTCGTCAGATCCGGGCGGATGCTGTATAGCTCCTGCGCTCCGCCAAAAGCCAGGCGAAATCCGGTCATCACCTCGTCGAAAATCAGGATCGCCTTTTCGCGCTCGGTAATCATGCGCAAGCCGACCAGATAATCATCCGCGGCGGGAACGCAGCCCATGTTTCCCACCACGGGCTCCACGATCACGCAGGCGATCTGGTGCTTGTATTTGTTGAACGCGTGCTCCACGGCCTTGATGTCGTTGAAGGGTAATGCCAGAGTGAATTGAATGAATTCTTCGGGCACTCCCGCCGAGCCCGGAATGCCCAGCGTGGCTACACCGGAGCCCGCCTTCACCAGCAGCGCGTCGGCATGCCCGTGGTAGCAACCTTCAAACTTCACAATGTATTTGCGTTTTGTGTAGGCCCGTGCCAGGCGGATCGCCGACATGGTCGCTTCCGTCCCGGAGCTGACGAAGCGAACCTTCTGCATGTTCGGAAATGCCGAGAGTACCAACTCCGCCAAGTCGGCCTCCGATGGTGTGGACGCGCCGAAGCTGGTGCCGTTGCAAGCCGCTCCAAGGATCGCATCGAGCACGGCGGCATCTGCGTGGCCCAGAATCAGGGGTCCCCAGGAACCGAGGTAGTCGATGAACTCGTTCTCGTCCGCGTCCCAGATGTGGGATCCCTTGCCGCGCACGATAAATGGCGGATCGCCGCCCACCGACTGAAAGGCGCGCACCGGCGAGTTCACGCCGCCGGGGATCATGCTCTCGGCGCGTTGCTGCAGACGGCGCGATTGCTCGACTTTGCGGGACGTAGTGGACGGCATCGAATCCTCCGGATGAGGAAAAGGATGTCAACAAAATTCAGGCTGCGCGCAAGCGACTACTATACCAGCGGCGCTCCCGGCAAATTAACCAGATATTCATAGTGCCGCCATCATGTTGCAACATAGCGGCGGTAACGTGGAGCCATCAAGTTGCCCTTCTAACCGGGAGGGTTTGAGGGACAGTCTCGGGGGCTCCGGACTGTCCTTTTTGATTTTGTGCGACAGACCATCAGCCGGTCACATGGCGGATCGGGCTCGACCTCTGGACCTCAAGATGGCATCGTCCGACAAGCTTTTGACTTCTCCTCCATCGCCCCCTAACATGGCGGCCCAGCGCTTCTGCGCCACCCATGATCGGCCAGCCTTCCTTTAACCGGCCCCACGTAAGCTCAGGGACTGGCGGGACGCCACCGACGCTCCCGCTGTGGTGGCGCTGACCATCGGGGCCACGCGCATTATGTTAACTATGGTTAACTTGCTGTGATATATTCGGGTTAAATATTTTGGTGGTCTGTGGAATCGGCGGCGCCTCGCGGGAGTCAAGAGTTGGGGACAGCAGAAATATGAAAAGATGGGCGCAAGTCGTGGATGGCAGAGCACGCTGGCTGTTGCCTCTGTTCTGGGCTGCAATCACGATTGTCCCAGCACTCCCGGCGTTCGCGCAGCAGCCGGACCAGCCGCCTGCCGTGCAACAGCCGGCAACGACTGCGGCCGCTGCTGGGATGTCCACGACGAATCCCGCCGACCCGGCTGCCGATCCGCCTTCGGCTCCGGGCACGGAAACGATGTTTCCCCACTTCCGGGACACGCGCTTCTGGCTCTCCGGTCAGGCGAACTTTATTTTCCAGACTCATCCTCCGTTCCACGCCCTGTATAGCGGCAAGAACAGCCTAAGCCCCAACTACGAAAAGGCGACGTCGCGCGTAATGACGCTTTACACGGGCGTGCGCCTCAACAACTCCACCGAGATTCTGGTGGACATCGAGGAAGCCGGCGGTGCGGCCCTGAGTACGGGGCTTGGCCTGGCAGGCGCGCCAGATCTCGATATCGTGCGCAACCCGCTTTTGAGCAAAGCTCCTTATCTCGGCCGCGGGATGATCCATAAAGTCTTCGCGCTCAGCAAGGACAAAGTGGAAAACGACCGCAACTTCCTTTCGTTGTTCGAGGAACTGCCGCGCCGCCGCATCGAGATCCGCTTCGGCAAGTTCAGCATGCCGGATTTCTTCGACATCAACTCGGTCGGCTCCGATACCCACCTCCAATTTCTCAATTGGACCACTGACAACAACGGCGCTTACGACTACGCCGCCGACACGCGCGGCTACACTGTTGGTTTCACCGCCGACTATGAAGACCGGAATTGGGGATTTCGTTTCGCCGAAGCGCTGATGCCCAAGGTCGCCAACGGAATCGATCTGGTATGGCGCCCGTGGGAGGCGCATGCAGAGAACTGGGAATACGAATTACGGCGGGGCTTCCTCCCGAGGAAAGCGGGCGTGGTGCGCTTGCTGGCCTACACTAACTACGCCAATATGGGGATCTATCGCGACCAGATCGCGCTGGCCGAACAAGATCACGTCGCGCCCAGCATCACCGACCATCCCTGGCACATCACGCGCAAGTACGGTTTTGGCATCAATATTGAACAGAACCTCACGCGCAACCTCACCGCCTTTGCACGCTGGGGATGGGACAACGGAAAGACCGAGTCGTTTGCCTACACCGAAGTGGATTCGACTTTCGCCGAGGGTCTGGGTGCCAGCGGCTCATGGTGGCATCGCAAGCAGGACCGAGCCGGAATTGCTTTCGTCTCAAACGGAATCAAGAAAGAACACCAGACCTATCTTGCCGATGGCGGCTACGGCTTCCTCATCGGCGACGGCACACTCCGCTATGGCCGCGAGAATATTCTGGAGACTTACTACACGGTTCACGTATGGCGCGGCATCTACCTCGCGCCTGGTTTGCAGCACATCGTCAACCCGGGTTACAACCGTGACCGGGGCCCCGTGCTGGTGCCCGCGTTCCGTGCGCATGTAGAGTTTTAGGCAAACCGCTGTCATTGCGAGCGAGGAATGCCGCGCGCCCTCAGCGTCCCACTTCTTCATCCCGCGAGCACTACGCCTTCCCACGTTGCTTTTGCCATGATGCACGGTTACATTCCTACAGAGATCAGCGATTTCACGGATGTTCTACAGTTCTGAGGATGAGATGACGGAAGCGATCGCGGCAACGGGGTTCAACGGGCACTCCATGGTCGGCCCGCTCCAGCGCGTCCTGGTCTGCTCGCCTCGCAGTGCGGGTTGGGACCAGCCAGAGCGCCGGGCGCGCTGGAGGGAACTGGGCTTTCATCACGCCCCCGACTTCGCCACGGCGCAAGCCCAGCATGAGGCGTTGTGCGGGGAACTATCGTCTTTAGGAGCAGAAGTTGCGGAGATGCTTCCTGCCGCCGACTTCTCGCTCGACGCCGTATACACCCACGACGCGTCCTTGGCCACCGACTTTGGCTTGATCGTGATGCGTCCCGGCAAACCCAATCGCGTGCTCGAAGGACAGCATCACGGCACATTCTGCCGGACTTTGGGAGTTCCAACGCTTGGCGAAATCACCGCTCCCGGCACCACGGAAGCCGGGGACATATTGTGGCTCGATTCGAAAACGTTGCTCATCGGCCGCGGCTACCGGACCAATGCAGCCGGTACTCGACAAATGCGGGATCTCCTCGCACCCAGGGGCACGGAAGTTCTGACAGCACCGCTGCCGTATGGCCCCGGGCCGTCTGCCTGCCTGCATCTGATGTCGCTGATCAGCCTGCTCGACGAGCATACTGCGCTGGTCGACTTGCCTTGGCTGGCAGTGGAAACGGTCGAACTGCTCAGGGCGCGCGGGTTTAAGTTCATTGAGATTGATTCTTCTGAGCGTGACGCGCTGGCATGCAATGTGCTCGCCCTGGGCAACAGGCGTCTCTTGGCGATCGTAGAGAATCGCAAAACCAACGACCGCCTGCGCGATGCCGGATTCGACGTGCGCACGTTCCCTGGCAGCGAACTGTGCATCAATGGAGGCGGCGGCCCCACGTGCCTGACGCGGCCGCTCCTAAGAGGGTAAGCAAGAGCCGTGGGAACCGGCCCATAAGCGCTAACTCAAGCCTGCGGCTTGGAGTCGCCTGCCAACTTCCCACAAGCCCGTTTCTGGATAACTTCCGGTTAGCCGACCATCCGCCCAGAACGTCAGTCTTTGCTTTGCCTTACTCCGTCTTGGGACGGTCCGCTGTTATGCCAGAATTTCTAAGTCAGTCCGTGTTTAGAATGGCTGTTCTCGGGCAACAAGGA